>ENA-OURJ01001275-OURJ01001275.1-human-gut-metagenome-genome-assembly--contig:-NODE-1275-length-10686-cov-2.26084_pt1 | contig 10686 bp, 10 predicted proteins | sample MGYA00242096_ERZ508981 | MGnify/ENA primary metagenome ERZ508981 (study PRJEB26280, sample SAMEA2531404) | human gut metagenome | biome: human gut; feature: human-associated habitat; material: faeces... | reverse complement strand
ATCGTGGGCATCCTGCTCAACGCCATCCTCCCCGGCAACGATTACGAGTTCGACGCTGCCGATGGTGCCGATGCTCCTTCCAGCGGCAATCTGCAGGTCTGACCTCGACAGGGAAGCCCCTTCTTCGGCAGAAGTGACAGCTTTTTGAAATGTTCTTTGGGCAATGTGCGAGACTTCAAATAAATAAGAATAATTCTCAAAATAAGCCTTGACTAACTAGGAATTATTCGCTATAATAGAGCCAGAAACAAGGTCTGCTGTACCAGAGCAGACCCCTAAAAAGAACAAACCAAATGGAGGATAAATCTTATGAAGAAGTACGTTTGCACCGTCTGTGGCTACATCGCTGAAGGCACCATCCCCGAGCAGTGCCCCGTCTGCAAGGCTCCCGCTTCCGCATTCGTCGAGAAGACCGGCAACACCTACGTCACCGAGCACGTTGTGGGCATCGGCAAGGCTGAGGGCGTTCCTCAGGAGATCGTCGATGGCCTGCGCGCCAACTTCGAGGGCGAGTGCAGCGAGGTCGGCATGTACCTGGCAATGGCTCGCGTGGCCGAGCGTGAGGGCTACCCTGAGATCGCTGAGGCTTACAAGCGCTATGCCTACGAGGAGGCAGACCATGCTTCCCGCTTCGCCGAGCTGCTGGGCGAGGTCGTCACCGACAGCACCAAGAAGAACCTGATGATGCGTGCAGAGGCCGAGTGCGGCGCCTGCTCCGGCAAGATGGACCTGGCCAAGAAGGCTAAGGCTCTGAACCTCGACGCTATCCACGACACCGTCCACGAGATGGCAAAGGATGAGGCCCGTCATGGCCGCGGCTTCGAGGGCCTGCTGAAGCGCTACTTCAACACGGAAGTCTGAGCAAGGGTACTCCAGTCATTGTAATACGCCGCCCCGGTGTGCAGTTTGCAGCTGCTGCCGGGGCGGCTTTTTTGTGGTAAAGCATTTACAAAAATTTTCGCAGTCGCTCCAGCTCTTCTGCGGTATCTGCATCTTCCAGCTCTTCCTGCCGTGCCGCATATACCGCCTGCACAGACTCCGGATGCTGGCGGATGACCACGCCGCCGCCCTTGCCCTCGGGCAGGGAATACAGAGCGCCGAAATAACTGCTTCCGAACAGAACGGGACTTCCCAGCCGCTCCGTGCCGTCCTCGGCACGAAAGCCCAGCCGGAGGATGGCCCGTTCTTTTTCGTCCAGCGCTGAGAAATCGCGCGCCATCGCCTCGAGGCTTTCTTTCCGCAAGAGCGGCTGATCCCCGGGCAGGAAGATGCATCCCGCAAGGCCGGGCAGTTCCGAAAGCAGCGCTTCGAGGCCGAGGCGCACCGTGTCGTTCCGGCCCGGCAGGCTGTGAAGGATGGTTTTCACGCCCGCCTTACAAGCGAGTTCAGCCACTTCCGGCGAGCGGGTCACCACCACCCGGGACACGAGGGCGGGCGTCTCTGTTACGTCCAGCGCCCGGGCGATGAGGGGCGCGCTGCCGAAGTCGGCCAGCAGCTTGTTGGAGCCGAACCGCACCGCCCGCCCCGACGCCATGATGACGCAGCCCACCGCCGCGTTTTCTGTGTGCTCCATCCCGCAGACCTCCCGAAATTTCTGTCGTTGTTCGTTGCCGAATTGATGCTTTCTGACGGTAGTATTATAGCGGATTTTGTGATAAAATAAAAGAAAAAGGTCACAGGAAAAAGAGAGGATACTGCATATGATGACCATTCGGGAATACAAGCGGGCTGAAAGCCTCGAGGAGGCTTGGCAGCTCAACCAGAAGCGCCCCAACCGTGTCCTCGGCGGCATGATATGGCTCAAGATGGAGAATATCAATGTCGGCACGGCCATCGACCTGTCGGGCCTCGGCCTCGACACCATCGAGGAGACGGACGAGGGCTTTTCCATCGGAGCGATGGTGACGCTGCGTCAGCTCGAGCTGCACCCCGGCCTCGCCGCCTATACGGACGGTGCCGTGCGGGAGTCGGTGCGCCACATCGTGGGTGTCCAACTGCGCAACCTCGCCACCGTGGGCGGCAGCATTTACAGCCGCTTCGGTTTCTCCGACGTACTCACCATGTTCCTCGCGCTGAACGCATCCGTAGAGCTTTATAAGGGCGGCGTCGTGCCGCTTACTGAGTACGCCCAGCGCCCCTACGACCGGGATATCCTCGTGCGTGTCCTCGTGCCGAAGGAAAACGCCCGCTTTGTCTACCAGTCGGTGCGCAACAGCCAGACGGACTTCCCGGTGCTGACCTGCGCTGCCGCAAAATTGGCGGACGGCAGCATCCGCGCCGCCATCGGTGCGCGTCCGGGCAAGGCTGTGCTCTACACCGCAGCGCCTGAGGCGGGGGAGGCCGCCGAGGAATTTGCTGCCCGCTTTGCCGCCGAGGTAAAGGCCGACATCAAGACCGAAAGCAATCTTCGCGGCGGCGCCGAATACCGCCGCCATCTGGCCGGCGTGCTGACGAAACGCGCCGTCTGTCGTCTGGAAGGCTGAGGAGGACACCATGCAGATAACACTTACATTGAACGATAAAAAGCTTACCGCCGACGTGGCCCCCGACACTCTGCTCATCGACTTCGTGCGCAGTCACGGCTGTCTGAGCGTCAAGAGGGGCTGTGAGACGTCCAACTGCGGCCTCTGCACGGTCTTTCTCGACGACAAGCCGGTGCTGTCCTGCTCCGTTCTCGCGGCCCGCGCGGATGGCCATAAAGTGACCACGCTGGAGGGTCTGCAGGACGAAGCCGCCGAGTTCGGGGCTTTCATCGCGGATCAGGGCGCAGAGCAGTGCGGCTTCTGCAACCCGGGCTTCATCATGAACGCCCTCGCCCTCTTCCGGGAAAAGGAGTACCCCACCGACGAGGAAATAAAAGAGTATCTTTCCGGCAATCTCTGCCGCTGCTCTGGTTATGAGGGTCAGCTGCGGGGCATTCAGAACTTCCTCGCGTGGAAAAAGGCGAAAAAGGAGGCGGCAGAATGAATACAGTCAACAAACCCTTCCGCAAGAAGGATGCCATGCAGCTGGTGACGGGTCAGCCCGTCTATATGGACGACCTCGTCCCCGCCGACTGTCTCATCGTGAAGCTCCTGCGCTCTCCCCATGCCAACGCCATCGTGAAGAGCATCAATACTGCTGTGGCGAAGAAGGTGCCGGGCATTGAGGCTATCTTCACCTGGGAGGACGTGCCGCAGGATGCCCGCCGCTACACCCAGGCCGGCCAGACTTACCCCGAGGCCAGCCCCTATGACCGTCTTCTCATCGACCGTCACGTCCGCTTTGTAGGCGACGTGGTGGCCATCGTGGCAGGCAAAGACGATAAATGCGTCGATAAGGCGCTGAAAATGATAAAGGTCGAGTATGAGGTGCTGGAACCTGTGCTGGACTACCACACCGCAAAGGGTAACCCCATCCTCGTCCATCCGGAAGACAACTGGGAGAGCCTCTGCCCTGTGGGGGGCGATAACAAGCGCAACCTCTGCGCCCACGACGAGTGCGGCAGCGGCGACATCGACGCCGTGCTGGCCGACTGCGATGTGGTCATCGACCATGTCTACCATACCAAAGCCTGCCAGCAGGCCATGATGGAGACCTTCCGCACCTATTGCAGCATCGACCTCTATGGCCGGCTGAACGTCCTGAGCTCGACACAAATCGTCTTCCACGCCCGCCGCATCATTGCAAACGCGCTTCACATCCCGAAATCCATGGTGCGTGTGACGAAGCCCCGCATCGGCGGCGGCTTCGGCGCGAAGCAGACGGCTGTCTGCGAGGTCTACCCGGCCTTCGTGACCTGGAAGACCAGGAAGCCCTCGAAGCTCATCTTCACCCGGGAGGAGAGCCAGATCGCCTCCACGCCCCGCCATGAAATGGAGATCCATCTTCGCCTCGGCGCCAACAAGGATGGCCGTATCCGGGGCCTCGACCTCTACACCCTCTCCAACACCGGCGCTTATGGCGAGCACGGCCCCACGACGGTGGGACTTTCGGGACATAAATCCATCCCGCTCTATAGCAACGCTGAGGCTTTCCGCTTTACCTATGATGTGGTCTATACCAACCATATGTCGGCGGGCGCATACCGCGGCTACGGCGCGACCCAGGGCCTGTTCGCGGTGGAATCCGCCGTCAACGAGCTGGCCGCGAAGCTCCATATGGACCCCTTCAAGATCCGAGAAATGAACATCGTCCACGAGGGCGACGTCATGCCCGCCTACTACGGTGCGGTGAACACCAGCTGCACCCTCGACCGCTGCCTTGCAAAGGTCCACGAGATGATAAACTGGGACGAAAAGTCCCCCCGCCGCGACATGGGCAACGGGAAGATCCGTGCCGTCGGCATGGGCATGGCGATGCAGGGCTCCGGTATCTCGGGCATGGACGTGGGCAGCGCGACCCTGAAAGTTAACGACGAGGGCTTCTACACCCTGCTCATCGGTGCCGCTGATATGGGTACCGGCTGCGACACCACGCTGGCCCAAATTGCTGCCGAGGTGCTGGAATGCGGCCTCGACAATATCACGGTCTTCGGTGCGGACACTGACACCTCGCCCTACGACTCCGGCTCCTACGCGTCCAGCACCACCTACATCACCGGCAAAGCCGTCGAGAAGTGCGCGCTGAAGCTGCGGAGCCAGATCTGCAAGCTGGGCGCACAGCTGCTCGATTGCAGCGAAAATGACGTGGAATTTGACGGTAAAACGGTGTTTACCTCGGCTGACCCGTCTAAATCTGTCTCGCTGAGTGATATTGCCACGGCTTCCATGTTTGGCCACGACATCCCGCTGGAAGTCACCGAGACCCATATGTCGCCCCTGTCGCCTCCGCCCTACATGGTGGGCGCGGCCGAGGTGGAAGTGGACACCGAGACCGGCGAAGTAAAGCTGCTGGAATTTGACGCCTGCGTGGACTGCGGCACCCCCATCAACCCGAACCTCACCCGGGTGCAGGCCGAGGGCGGCATTTTGCAGGGCATCGGCATGACCCTCACCGAGAACGTCACCTACGACCAGCGCGGCTGGCCCATGGAGAATTCGCTCATGCAGTATAAGATCCCCACCCGTGTGGACGTGGGCAAGGTTCGGGTCGAGTTCGAGAACAGCTATGAGCCCAACGGCCCGTTTGGTGCGAAATCCATCGGCGAAGTGGTCATCAACACGCCGCTTCCCGCTATCTCGGACGCCATCTACAACGCCATCGGCACCCGCTTCTACGAGCTGCCCATCACGCCCGAAAAAATCGCAATGGCAGTGGCCGAAAAAGAGGGTGCGGTCTGATGACAGGCCTCAAGGATCTGCCATTCCTCGGAGAAACGGGACACGTTATTTCTCTGGTGGGCGGCGGAGGGAAGACAACATTGCTCTATGCGCTGGCCCGCCATTATTCGGCGCAGGGGCAGCGGGTGCTCGTCTCCACCACGACCCACATCCGGCGTCCGGACGCAAACTACGCCCCCGATGAAGCGGCGCGGGACGCCCTCTGGCAGGCTGGTACTTACGCCGTGGCGGGGGTGCCTGCCGAAGGCGGGAAGCTGACCATGCCGCCCCATCTGGCCGACTGGATGGCTGAGGCCGACACTGTTTTGCTCGAGGCTGACGGCGCGAAGCACCATCCCTGCAAGGCCCCGGCCGCTCATGAGCCGGTGCTCCTGCGGTCAAGCGACATCGTGCTGGCAGCAGCCGGGCTGTCGGCGATGGGAAAACCACTGCAAGACGTCTGCTTCCGCCTCGAAGCGGCCTGCACCCTGCTGGCCGTGCCGCCCGAGACGCCCCTGACGCCCGCTCTGCTGGCAAAGCTTCTGGCAGACGATGCAGGCGGGAGAAAAAGCGTCGGCACGCGGAAATTCTACGCCGTCCTCAATCAGGCCGACGACAAGGCCCGCCGTGCAGCAGGGGAACAGATACTTGCCATCCTGAAAGAAACTTACGATGTAACAGGATATTTGACACACTTCGAGGAAGGGGAGAGAGCCTGATGGCAAAAGAAGACAAACTCGTCTTCTGCACGGGCGGCGGCTGTACCGCCAAGCTCGGCGCGGGAGTGCTGAGCCATATTCTGGAAAAGCTGCCCCGGGGTGAGAAAGACCCCGACCTTCTCGTGGGCTACGACAGCCGGGACGATGCGGCTGTCTACCGCATCACCGACGACATCGCGCTGGTGCAGACGGTGGACTTCTTCCCGCCGATGGTGGATGACCCCTACATCTTCGGCCAGATCGCGGCGGCAAACGCCCTCAGTGACGTCTACGCCATGGGCGGCGAGGTGAAGACTGCACTGAACCTCGTCTGCTTCCCTGAGAGCATGGATCTGAACATCCTCGGTGAGATCTTACGCGGCGGCGCAGAAAAAGTGGCCGAGGCGGGGGGCATCCTCGCGGGAGGCCACTCCATCGCCGACACCGGTGTGAAGTACGGCCTGTCCGTCACTGGTCTCGTGGACCCCCGCCGCCTCACTGCCAATGATACGGGAAAGCCCGGCGACAAGCTCATCCTCACCAAGGCGCTGGGGGTGGGCCTCATCTGTACGGCCAACCGCGTGGGCGAAGCTGCCCCCGGTGCGATGGATGCTGCAGTGGCCTCCATGACGACTCTGAACAAGTCTGCCGCCGAGATAAGCCGAAGCTATGATGTTCACGCGGCCACCGATGTCACGGGATTCAGCTTCCTCGGCCACCTCCACGAGATGATGGGCGGGCGGCTGTCCTGTCGTATCGACGGCAGCGCTGTGCCAGTCTTGCCGGGTGCGTGGCAGGCCGCTGACGACTGCCTTTATACCGCCGCCGGTCAGCGCAACCGCAACCACACCGGGCCTTTCGTCCGGTTCGAAAATGTGCCGTTTGCCATGCAGGAAATTTTGTTCGACCCCCAGACCTCGGGCGGACTGCTGCTTGCCGTGGCTCCGGAAGAGGCTGAAAACCTCCGGGACGAGCTGCAAAAAGCCAGTCTCCCCGCACAAATCGTGGGAGAAATCACAGAGAAGCAGGACACCGAAATAGTTGTGTCCTATCCTGAATAAAACATACGATAGAGAGGGAAAACTATGCTGAAAGTTGATGCCAGAGGGGACGCCTGCCCGCTGCCTGTAGTGAAGGCAAAGAAAGCGATTGCTGAACTAAATGGCGCAGGCGAAGTCGAAGTGCTCGTGGACAACGAGATCGCCGTCCAGAACCTCACCAAAATGGCCCAGCAGAAAGGCTACCGGTCTGCCGCCGAAAAGCTGGCCGAGCGGGAATACCGCGTCCTGTTCACCGTGGGTGAGCCTGCGGCAGAAGAAGGGAAAGCTCCGGTCTGCGCCCCTGACGCCCGCACCGATACGGTGGTGGTCATCGCGTCCGACAAGATGGGCGAGGGTGCTGAGGAGCTGGGCAAGACCCTGCTGAAGGCTTTTATCTTCTCGCTGACCCAGCAGGACAAGCTGCCCAAGACCATCCTCCTCTATAACGGCGGTGCGCTCCTCACCTGCGAGGGTTCGCCCATGCTGGACGACCTCAAGGCGCTGGAGGCTGAGGGCGTTGAGATCCTCACCTGCGGCACCTGCCTGAACTTCTACGGCCTGACCGAGAAGCTGGCCGTGGGCGGCGTGACGAATATGTACGTCATCGCCGAGAAGATGCTGAACGCCGGGAACGTGGTCAAGCCGTGATCTACCTCGACAACGCCGCCACCACCCTGCAAAAGCCGCCCTGCGTGGGCCAGGCTATGCTGGATGCACTGGAACATGCGGGCAATCCGGGCCGCGGGGCGCATGAGCCGACCCTTCACGCGGCCCATATCGTCTACCATGCCCGTGAGACACTTGCAACACTTCTCCATGCAGAAGGTCCGGACTGCATTGCTTTCACGGCCAACGTGACCCAGGCGCTCAACACGGCGCTCTGCGGCCTCGTCCGCCCCGGCGATCATGTTATCACGACGGTCTGCGAGCACAACTCGGTGCTGCGGCCGCTTTATCGCCTGCGGGAGCAGGGCGCAGAAGTGAGTTTTGTGGAGGTGGACGACACCGGGCGGCTGCGGTATGAGCAGTTCGAAAAATTTCTCCGCCCCAATACCCGTCTTGTCGTGGTGACGCATGCTTCCAACGTCACAGGCAATCTTACGGACCTTGCGTTCGTCTCCACTTTTGCAAAAAAACACGGTCTTACGCTGGTTGCTGACGCGGCCCAGACTGCGGGCGCACGGCCCATCGACGTGCAGGCGCTGGGGGTGGATGTTCTCTGTTTCACCGGACACAAGGCGCTGCTGGGTCCGCAGGGGACCGGCGGGCTGTATGTCCGCCCCGGGCTGACCATGGCCCCCCTTGTGGTGGGTGGCAGCGGTATCCACAGTTTCGATGAAACACACCCCTCTCAGATGCCCACAGCGCTGGAAGCGGGGACGCTGAATGTTCCCGGCCTCGCGGGCCTCGGGGCAGGTGTGGAGTGGATACTTTCGCAGGGCGTCGAGGTTCTGCATGAAAAAGAAATGGCTCTGACACGTCTGTTTTATGAGAAAATCGTCCATGCTCCCGGTGTGAAAATTTACGGCAGTTTCGACGAAACAGACCGTGCGCCCATCGTCTCCCTGAACTTCGGGGATGAGGACGCAGCCCGTGCCGCCGACATCCTCTGGGAGGACTATGGCATCTGTGTCCGGGCGGGCGCTCATTGTGCGCCCCTCATCCACAAAGCCCTCGGTACCGTGGAGCAGGGGATGGTGCGATTCAGCTTCTCCCACCAGAACACAGAGACCGAGGTGCTCAAAGCCGCCGAGGCGGTCTGTGAGCTGGCCCAGGAGGGGTGATATGCGCAGAAAAAGACAATATATCGTTCTTTCGTTTGCCTCTACTGCCCGTGCGATGGGCTGGGAGAAAGAGTGTGCCGCCCGGGGTATCCCGGGGCGGCTCATCCCGCTGCCCAGTGAGATCACGGCAGGCTGCGGGCTCGGCTGGCGGATGTTGCCCGAGGACTGGCAGGCGTGTCAGTCTCAGTTGAACAATGCGGGCTACGATGCTGCCACACCGGTGGAGCAATAAACCATAATGGAGAAATTCTATGTCGATTCGTGAGTTTTTGGACGCTTTGCGCAGCACACAGGGGCAGCATACGCTGGTCTCCGTACTGGAAGGGCCGGAAAGCGGAGCGAGGCTTCTTCTTTGTGAAGGCGTACCCGTCTGGCCCGCAAGACCGGAGGGGCTGCTGGCCCGGAATCTCCCGGCGCTGGCCGGATGTGGTGCAAGCGGCATCCTGACTCTGGAAAATAAGCGGATCTTCGTCGAGAAATTCGGAGGCGCGCCCCGGCTCGTCATCTGCGGCGGAGGCCATGTGGCTGAGTCCGTCGTCCGGCTGGCTGTTATGCTGGGCCTGCCCGTCACCGGTCTCGAGGAGCGGCCAGAGTACGCTGACGCCCTTCGCCGCGCCGGAGCAGAAAAGGTCCTCTGCGGTCCTTATGCCGAAAATCTCACGCAGGTGGAGGGCAGTGCGGAGACCTACTTTGTTGTCGCCACCCGCGCCCACTCCTTTGACGTGGAATGTCTTACCGAAATATACAAGAAACGACTTGCCTACGTTGGTATGCTGGGCAGCCGAAGCCGGTCGGCCCTTGTCCGCCGCCAGCTCATCGAGGCCGGAACTGCCCCGGAAAAGGCTGAGTCACTCCACGCCCCCATCGGCCTCGCCATCAAGGCGCAGACAGCGCAGGAAATTGCACTATCCATCCTCGCGGAGATCGTTGAAGTGAAAAATGGCCGTCAGCAGACGGAAGGCTTCCCGCCCGAGCTGCTGAATGCGCTGGATGCCTGCACGGAACAGGGGAAGGCTCCTGTCCTTGTGACCATCGTTTCCCGCCACGGTTCGACCCCCCGGGAGGTGGGAGCAAAGATGTTGGTGCTGCCGGACGGCAGGTCCGTGGGCAGTGTGGGCGGCGGCATTATGGAATACCGTGTGCAGCAGCTTGCATCAAAAATGCAGGCAGGCGAGGCTGCACCCTGTCAGCTGGCAGAGTATTCGGCCAGCGCGAAAGAGGACGATGCGGCGCTGGCTGCCTGCGGCGGCTCGATGAACGTGTTCCTGCAGCTGCTCAAGGAGGAAGAAAATAATGAAGCGTGATGACGTCATCTTGGTGCGCGGCGGCGGCGACCTCGCCACCGGCACCATCCATCGGCTGTGGTCGGCGGGATTGAAAGTGCTTGTGCTCGAAGCAGAGCATCCTGCCGCCATCCGCCGCCAAGTTTCGGTGAGTGAGGCCGTGTATGAGGGCGGGGCTGTCGTGGAGGGAATGCGCGCTGCCCTTGTAAAAACGCTGGATGAGGCCGTTGTGATCTGGCATCGCGGCGATGTGCCGGTGATGGTGGACCCGAAGGGAGAGCTCATCCCGCAGGTGCAGCCTACCGCGCTCGTTGATGCCATCCTTGCAAAGAAAAATATCGGAACGACGCGGGATATGGCTCCGCTGACCATCGCGCTCGGCCCGGGTTTTACCGCCGGTGTGGATGTCGATTTCGTGGTGGAGACCAAGCGCGGCCACCGTCTGGGCCGTATCATCCGGGAGGGTGCGGCCATCCCCAACACGGGCGTCCCCGGAGTCATCGGCGGCTATGGTGCTGAGCGTGTCATCCACGCAGAAAAGGCCGGTATCTTCCGGAATGTGTGTGCCATCGGAGATATTGTGTCGACGGGTGAAACGATCGCGGAAATCGAAACGCCGGACGGCATCCGCACTCCGGTGA
>ENA-OURJ01001268-OURJ01001268.1-human-gut-metagenome-genome-assembly--contig:-NODE-1268-length-10737-cov-2.59118_pt1 | contig 10737 bp, 9 predicted proteins | sample MGYA00242096_ERZ508981 | MGnify/ENA primary metagenome ERZ508981 (study PRJEB26280, sample SAMEA2531404) | human gut metagenome | biome: human gut; feature: human-associated habitat; material: faeces... | reverse complement strand
TGAATACGGTATCGGCGCTGCGATCAGGACTGGTCACAACAACCATCTCTATTTTGATGTGGAACGTACCGCCGGCAGCGACTTTAAAAAAGACTGGCAGTGGAATATCGGCGCCCGTTGGGAATTCTAACTAAATATTCGCAGTCAAAAAATACTCCGCTGCAGCGGAGTATTTTTTATGAAAGAAGAACCTGTTTTGTGATAAAATGCTGTTATAACAATAAGGATCGGGGTAAAGGTTATGATTTTGGTATCGGCGGCGATTATTCGCAATACAGCAGGAGAAATACTGATTTGCCAGCGCGGTGCGGGCGGCAGCTGCGCCTTTTTATGGGAGTTTCCGGGCGGTAAGCAGGAAGCGGGTGAAACAGCTGCAGACTGCTTAGTACGTGAATGCCGGGAAGAGCTGGGGATAGAGATAGATATTGTGGCTCTGCTTGAGCAAACCAGTTACACCTATCCGGATAATAAAATAGGGCTTTCTTTTTTTGCCGCCAAAATAACCGGCGGTGTGCCGCAAAAAAGCGTACATCAGAAAATTTTATGGGTACGGCCGGCAGAACTGCTGCAGTATCAGTTTTGTCCTGCCGATACAGAAATAGTCAGCAGGCTGGCACAAGGAGAATAAAGTAAAAGCACTGGATTTATTTTCAGTGCTTATTTATTTTCTTGGCTGCGGCGAATAAAATAGCAGGAAAAAGTGAATCAGAAGCGAATAATATTAAAGTTACGATAAAATAAAAAGATGCGGCACAGGCAGTGCCGAATAGACGGAGGAACCAATGACAGAGACCTTAGCAGGCCTTAATCCAGAACAGGCCGAAGCAGTACAGACAACCAACGGACCCATGCTGATCATGGCAGGTGCCGGCAGCGGCAAGACCAAGGTGCTTACTTGCCGGATCGCACATTTGCTGCAGCAGGGCGTACGTCCTTACCGTATTTTAGCAATTACGTTTACCAATAAAGCGGCCGCCGAAATGCGCGAGCGCGTCGATAAAATGGCGGGAGCTGCGGCTAAAGATGTCTGGCTGTTTACCTTCCATGCTTTCTGTGCCCGTTTTTTGCGGATGGAAATAACTAAATTAGGCGGTTATGGCAGTAATTTTGCTATCTATGACAGCAGCGACAGCCAGAACCTGATTAAACAGATTTTAAAAGAACTGAATCTGGATGAAAAGCGTTTTCAGCCGGCCGGTATCGCGTATTTCCAATGCCAAAAACCAGCTGCAGAGCGTCAGTGATTTCAGTAAAGCTGCTTCGGATTTTTACAATCAGAAAGTTGCGGAGATCTATGAACGTTATCAGAATAAACTGCTGGTCAATAACGCGGTGGATTTTGACGATCTGCTGGTACTGTCGATACGGCTGCTGCAGGAAAGCGAAGAAGTGCGCGCCAAGTATCAGGAGCGTTTTGATTATCTGCTGGTAGACGAATATCAGGATACCAACCATGCCCAATATCTTTTAACCAAGCTTCTGGCGGCCAGACATCGTAATATCTGTGTCGTGGGCGATGCCGACCAGAGCATTTACGGCGGGCGCGGTGCTGATATCCAAAACATTCTGGATTTTGAAAAGGATTATCCCGAAGCCAAAATCATCAAGCTGGAACAGAATTACCGCAGTACGCAGGTTATTTTGGATGCTGCGAATGCTGTTATTGAAAATAATACAGGCCGCAAACCTAAAAATTTGTGGACGGATAATGATAATGGTGTGGCGATCACTTATTTTCAGGCTATCGACGAACGCGACGAGGCCCGTTTTGTGATCGAAAAACTGCAGGAGCTGCAGGGCCAGCAGAATATGAAGCTGGGCGAGATGGCAGTCTTGTACCGCACGAATACGCAGTCGCGTATTTTTGAGGAAATGCTTATCAAAAGCGGGATCACCTATAATATGGTCGGAGGACTTAAATTCTACGACCGTAAGGAGATCAAGGATATTATCGCTTATCTGCGCGTGATTTTTAACCCGGCAGATTCACTGAGTCTGCTGCGGATCATCAATGTACCGCGCCGCGGTATCGGCGATGCAACGCTGGCCAAGCTGCAGGCCCATGCCGCTGAAAATGGGATGTCGTTGTTTGACGTGGTATCGAATGCCGCGCAGGTCGAAGGACTGAGCATCCGTTTCGTCAGCAAGCTGGATGAACTGGCGGCTATCATTTTTGATTTGATGAATCAGGCTGATAACCTGCCGGTAGAGGAACTGATCGAACAGGTGCTGAATAAGACCGGTTATATGGAAGAACTGCGGAATGAGCATACAGCGCAGGCGCAGAGCCGCATTGACAACCTGATGGAATTGATGTCGGTCGGGCAGGAATTTGCCAAGACGGAAGAAGAGAATAATCTGGAAAATTTCCTGGGGCATGTGGCGCTGGTGTCGGATATCGATGATGCCGAGCTGGGTGAGGACGCTATTACGCTGATGACACTGCATTCTTCGAAGGGTCTGGAATTCCCGATCGTCTTTTTGGCCGGCATGGAGGAAGGTATTTTCCCACATGCGCGGACGCTGATGAACGAGGAAGAAGTGGAAGAAGAACGCCGCTTGTGTTATGTTGGCATCACCCGTGCAGAGAAACAGCTCTTTTTGAGCAATGCAAAGATGCGGACTATTTATGGGCATACGGTGTCCTACCCGCCGTCACGGTTTTTACAGGAAGTGCCGCGTAATCTGGTTACGGTCTTCAAACGTCCGGCATTAGAACGCAGGACGATCAATATGGTGGAAGCAAAACCGCAGAAACGCAGCCGTGATACGAACTGGTTCCTGGGTGGGCAGGAAAGCTTTATTCCCAAGCAGGCAATGAGCACTGCGGAAGCTGCTGCCGGCGGCAGTTTTAAGGCCGGAGATAAGGTGAGCCATGCTAAATGGGGCGTGGGGACAGTCGTCAGTGTGACATCGTCGCAGGATGGGCAGGAAGTGAAAATCGCGTTTGCCGGTGCCGGTATCCGCAGCCTGCTGACCAAGTATGCAGTATTGAAGAAGCTGTAATTAAATAGTGTTTTGGTGGCAAAGTGCCGTACCATATATAGAATAGTAAAATTAAATTTGACACTCTGATTTTTGAAACAATGAGACTAAAGCCTGAAAAACAGAAGCCGCCGAAGGGCAGCACAATAAAGGAGGCAGTCATGGAACTGGAACGCGCACAGGCTAAAAACGAGGCCGAACATTTGCGGGCAGAGATCCGCCATCACGAATTTTTATATTATGTGCTGGATGCACCTGAGATCACCGACGCAGAATATGACCGGATGCTGGTGCGCCTGCGTGAGCTGGAAGCGGCCTGGCCTGACGATGTGCCTGCCGATTCGCCGACGCGCCGTGTAGGCGGGAAGGTGAATCCCGAATTTACTGAGGTCAGACATCTGACGCCGCTTTTGAGTCTGGGCAATGCTTTTTCGGATGCAGAGCTGGTAGCTTTTGATCAGCGTGTGCGCAGCGGTCTGCCGGAAGGCAGCGCTGTAGAATATGTTATGGAGCCGAAAATCGACGGACTGGCCTGCAGCCTGATTTATGAAAATGGACGGTTGGTAAGGGCGGCAACGCGCGGTGACGGTGTGACCGGCGAAAATGTAACAGCCAATGTACGCACGATCCGGTCGATCCCTTTGGTGCTGAATATGAAAAACGGCGCCGCGCCGCCGGAGCTTTTAGATGTGCGCGGTGAAATCTATATGCCAAGGCATGCTTTTATGCAGTTGAACGAACAGCGCCTGAGGCCGGCGAGAGCGAATTTGCCAATCCGCGTAATGCGGCTGCCGGCAGTCTGCGTCAGCTGGACCCTAACGTAACGGCGCAGCGATCGTTAAGCTTTTTTGCTTATGCCGTAGGCGAAGGAGCCAGGGACAAGCATGCCGATTCTTTGGCGATGCTGGCTGATTATGGCTTTAAGGTCAGCGAAAATTACCGTATTGTAAAAAGTATCGATGCGGCAATAGAATATATCAGAGACTTTGACTCCCGGCGTAAAAGTCTGGCTTATGATACTGACGGCGCAGTACTTAAAGTCAACGCTGTTTATCAGCAGGATATTTTAGGTGCGACAGGCAAGGACCCACGCTGGGCGATCGCTTTTAAATTTCCGCCTGAGCAGGCTGAAACCAGGCTGGAGGATATCGTGATCCAGGTTGGGCGCACAGGCGTGCTGACGCCGACGGCGGTACTGACGCCGGTAAGGCTGTCGGGCAGTACGGTAAGCAGGGCCACGCTGCACAATGAAGATTTTATTAAAGCGAAGGATATCAGGATCGGCGATACGGTGGTCATCAATAAAGCCGGTGAGATCATCCCGGAGGTTCTGCATGTCGTGCTGGGCAAACGGCCGGAAGATACGAAGCCTTATGCGATGCCGCAGGAATGTCCGGAGTGCGGCTGGGCTGTTGAACGTAAAGACGGTGAGGCAGCTTTGCGCTGCACTAATCCGCATTGCCCGGCTTTGGGACGCGAAGGGCTGATCCATTTTGCTTCTAAAGGAGCAATGGATATCGAAGGCTGCGGACCGGCGGTGATCAATCAGCTGCTGGAGGCGGAACTGATCCGCGACGTCAGCGACCTGTATCTGCTGACTAAAGAACAGCTGGTAGTGCTGGATAGAATGGGTGAAAAATCGGCGGAAAATTTAGTGAAAGCTATTGCCGCCAGCAAGGAGCAGAGCTTCGACCGGCTGCTTTTCGGCCTGGGCATCCGTCACGTCGGGGCCAAGGTGGCTAGGCTGCTGGCAGTGCATTTTGGTACGGTCGAGAATTTGCTGGCTGCCGATGCAGAGCAGATCGCCGCTATCGACGATATCGGACCGAAGATAGCTGAAAGTGTCGTTACTTATTTGGCGTCGCCGTCGAACCGCGACTTGCTCACCCGTCTGAAAGAGCTGGGTCTGAATATGGAAATGCAGGTTCAGGCTGTCAGCGAAGAGCATCCCTTTTATGGCAAAACTATGGTCTTTACAGGTACGATGCCGACTTTGGGACGTGCTGAAGCACAGACTATGGCGCAGGACGTGGGCGCTAAGGTCAGCGGCAGCGTCAGTAAAAAAACGGACTATGTCGTTGCCGGTGCCGAAGCAGGCAGTAAGCTGACGAAGGCGGAACAGCTGGGTGTGACTGTTATCGACGAAGCCGAATTTTTGCGCTTGCTAAGCGGTGCAGCTGAAGTATCGGGGACAGCGACAAAGGAACAGAAGCTTTTTTAAAAATATAATAGCAAAACAAACGACTGCATAATTTTTATTATGCAGTCGTTTGGCGTTTATGAAGCTAAAATTTTTATTTGTCCAGATAAGCGGCGGTGATCTCGCCGGTGTAGTAGGTGTGCCAATCCTTATCGGCATACCATCTGTCGGCCAGGGCCTTATCAAAATTTTCCGGTGCCATTTCGCGTTTTTCCACGATGCGGCATTCCAGATGCAGCCCGGCGCCTTTGATGACGGGCACTTTAACGGTCTGCCCTTCAGCAGGGGTGATTTCTGCCGCGGCGAATTTATCCATGTCACGTCCTGATTTGCTGCCGCATAGTCCCAGTGCTTTACTGAAAGCGGCTGTCAGCGGAAAACTGACGGTAAATTCGTTATGGGCTTCGATCAGCTCGTGCGTATAGCGTGAGTGACGTACCATTACGGTAAAAACAGGTTTGCCCCAAATATTGCCCAGCGCTCCCCAGCCAATCGTCATCGTATTGTGTCTGCCGCCTGCGGCAGTAGTAAGAAAAGCACCCTTCGCCAAAACCTTTAAAATAGTTTCCGCATGGTCGAAAGCGTTGATATTTTGCATAGCTGTCACACTCCTTCTACTATTATTATAATCGCTTTTGTGTGACAATGCTGTAAATTTGGCGAAAACAGGCATTGAAGCCAAGTGAAAATATTCAAATAGAGATCGATTGACAGTGCAAAAGAAATAAATTAAACAAGGCGGGTTTATTTTTTTGCCGCGGCAGTTGCTGAAGCAAAGCGGTATATGATGGATATTATAGAAGTATAGGACAATTTGTGATATAATATATCCGATTTATTGCATATAATGAAGAACATTTATCATAGGAAGGTGAAAAAATGAAGGTCACGACCAAAGATGTAGAATACATCGCCCAGCTTTCCCGTTTGACTATTCCTGAGGGTGAAATGGAAAAATTCACGGAACAGTTCAATCAGATCCTCAATTATGCCGATATTTTGCAGAAGCTTGATACCGCAGGCATCGAGCCGACTCCGTACGTGCTGCCGATCAGCAACGCGTTTCGTGAGGACGTAGCTCTGCCCGGCGTTACTCAGGAAGAAGCGCTGAAAAATGCTCCGGCAGTCCATAACGGCGGCTTTAAAGTGCCCCGCGTTATCGAATAAGAGAGGGAGGAACTACTGTGGATCTTTACAAGAGCACTGCTCATGAACTGCATGATAAACTCGTTAATAAAGAAATCAGCTCCGTGGAACTGACTAAAGCTCTGTATGAGCGCATCGACGCTGTCGAGGATCAGGTCAAAGCCTATGTGACGCTGGATAAAGAAAATGCTTTGGCACAGGCGGCCAAGGTTGACGCCATGATCGCCGCCGGTGAAAAAATCGCTCCGCTGGCCGGCATCCCCGGCGCGATCAAAGATAATATCTGCACTAAAGGTCTTTTGACGACCTGTTCGTCCAAAATGCTGGCTAACGTTGTGCCGATTTATGATGCGCATGTTATTAAAAAACTTCGCGCCGAAGAAACTATTTTCCTCGGCAAAACCAATATGGACGAATTTGCGATGGGTTCTACTACTGAATCGTCTTATTTCCAGGCTACTCATAATCCCTGGAACCTGGACCGCGTACCCGGAGGCTCCTCCGGCGGCAGTGCCGCTGCTATCGCGGCCGGCGAAGCTATCTGGACTCTGGGTTCAGATACCGGCGGTTCCATTCGTCAGCCTGCTTCTTTTAACGGCTGTGTCGGTATCAAACCGACCTATGGCCGTGTTTCCCGTTACGGCTGCGTGGCTTTTGCGTCTTCGCTCGACCAGATCGGGCCGATCACCCGCGACGTTACCGATGCCGCTACAGTGCTCAATACTATCTGCGGCAAGGACGAGCATGATTCTACTTCGCTGCCGGTGGAAGTGCCTGACTTTACCAAAGCTCTGCGTCAGGACGTTAAAGGCCTGCGTATCGGTCTGCCGAAAGAATATTACGGCGAAGGCCTGGACCCCAAAGTCCATGCCGAACTGAAAAAAGCAATCGCTCAATACGAAGCCATGGGCGCTGAGATCGTTGAGATTTCCCTGCCTCATACCGAATATGCGGTCATTACCTATTACATCATTGCTCCGGCAGAGGCTTCCGCCAATCTGGCCCGTTATGACGGCGTCCGGTACGGTTTCCGTGCGGCTAATGCCACCAGCGCGCCCGAAATGACTACGCTCAGCCGTACAGAAGGCTTCGGCGCGGAAGTAAAACGCCGTATCATGCTGGGAACTTATGTTTTGAGCAGCGGCTATTATGATGCTTACTATAAAAAAGCCATGCAGGTGCGCACGCTTATCCGCCGCGACTTTGACAGCGCTTTTGAAAAATGTGACGTTATCCTGGCGCCGACCTCCCCGGTCGTTGCTTATCCTATCGACGGCAAAATGGATCCTTTGTCCATCTATATGCTCGACGTTTACACCATTCCGGTCAATATGGCGGGCCTGCCGGGTATTTCCGTACCCTGCGGCTTCGCGGACGGTATGCCTGTGGGCATGCAGCTGATCGGCAAACCGCTGGACGAAGAAACCGTGCTGCGTGCAGCCTATACCTTTGAACAAGCCAACGAATACCACAAGGTACTGGCACCGTTAGGAGGTAACAAATAATGAAAAAATATACTACTGTTATCGGTCTGGAAGTCCATGCCGAGCTCAAAACAAATTCTAAAGCGTTCTGCTCCTGCTCGACTGAGTTCGGCGGCGAGCCTAACACCCATGTCTGCCCGGTCTGCCTGGGTATGCCCGGCGCTTTGCCTGTGCTCAACAAGCAGGTGGTGGAATTTGCGATCCGTGCGGGACTGGCTCTGAACTGCGATATCCAGAAATTCAATAAATTCGACCGTAAAAACTATTTTTATCCCGATCTGTCAAAAAACTATCAGATCTCTCAATTCGATCAGCCTATTTGCCTGGGCGGCCATATCGACATTGAAGTGGAAGGCGGGAAAAAACGTATCGGCGTGACCCGTATCCATATGGAAGAAGATGCCGGGAAGCTGAACCACAGCGGCGCTACGATCAGTACCTCCGACTCGTCGGCAGTAGACTACAACCGTGCCGGCGTACCTCTGATCGAGATTGTCTCCGAGCCTGATATGCGCAGCTCCGAAGAAGCCCGCGCCTACCTGGAACAATTAAAAGCTATTTTGGAATATACTGATGTCTGCGACTGCAAAATGCAGGAAGGCAGTCTGCGCTGTGATGCCAATATCTCTGTCATGCCGGAAGGCGCTGCCGAGTTCGGTACCCGCGCCGAGATCAAAAACCTTAACTCCTTCCGCGCTCTGGTGCGCGCGATCGAGTACGAAGTCGAGCGGCAGATCGACCTTGTTGAAAGCGGCGGCCATGTTGTGCAGGAGACCCGTACTTGGGATGACGCGCAGGGCATGACCTTGTCCATGCGCAGCAAAGAAGAAGCGCATGACTACCGTTATTTCCCGGAACCTGATCTGGTGCCGGTAGAATTAGACGACGCCTGGATCGAACGCGTTAAAAATGAACTGCCAGAGCTTCCTGCTCAGCGTCAGCAGCGGTTGATGACAGAAAATGGCCTGCCTGCTTATGATGCAGGATTGATCGTTGCCACCAAAGCTATGGCCGACTACTTTGATGCTGCCTGCAAAAATGCCGGTGATGACAAAGCTGTAGCCAACTGGCTTTTGGGCGACGTTTCCGCCTATCTCAACAACGAAGGCATCGAAATCGACGCTTTCCCGATCAAACCGGAAAACCTGGGCGAAATGGTTGCCCTGATCAAAGGCGGCGTGTTGTCCAGCAAGCTTGCTAAAAAAGTATTTGCCGAAATGCTAAAAGCCGACAAATCTCCGAAAGTCCTCGTTAAAGAGCTGGGCTTGGAGCAGGTCAGCGACGAAGGCGCTATTGCCGCTATCGTTGATGAAGTACTGGCCGAAAATCCGCAGTCTATTGCCGACTTTAAAGCCGGAAAAGACCGTGCTATCGGCTTCCTGGTCGGTCAGGTCATGAAAAAATCCCGCGGCAAAGCTAACCCTGGTATGGTCAATAAATTATTAGTAGAAAAAATGCAGTAAACGACTGCTGATTTTAAATCCTGTAAATGGGGGTGTCGCAATGAATAAACCGTTTGTTTTTGTTGGTTCAGGCTTGGGCTATTTGTGGTTGCTCATTTGGACGACTGTCGTTTCTATTATTACTGTGGGCTTGTTTTTCCCATGGGCTTATTCAGCGCAGCAGCGCTGGATCTGTGCTAATACCTACGTTGAAGGCAGACGGCTGCGTTTCGACGGCACCGGGCTGGGGTTCTTTTTTCAATGGCTGGTCATTATGCTTCTGACTGCTGTTACTTTTGGCATTTATGCTCCCTGGGGCTATTGCCAGTTTAAACGCTGGGAGACCCGTAATACAGTTTTTGATGATTGAAAGCAACTGCCTGCTGTAATAAAACAATAAACAAAAGCTCCGTCTTTTTGACGGAGCTTTTTTGTCGTTCTGATTTATTTATATTTGCCAGAAAAATATTTAAAAATACAAATAAATATGCTTGTAGATATATATAAAGTATGATATTCTTTTAATAAGTAAAAGAATATTAAATAATATAAAACGGCAAAACTGTCGAAAGGCAGTGACGCAAAGCTATAGGGTCTACTTCGTATAACGAAATGACAGCCAGTTGCTCACAAGCAGAGATATTCTCGACTTGGACAATTTTGATGCCTGCCCGTTATACGGTCGGGTATTTTTTATTTGTCAGACAGATTTCAGGGAGAGGCTAAAGAAAGAGGAAGGTGCGGGTTCATGTTGAGGAATGGTGCAAGGGAAAAAGCTTTAAGCAGAAAAGTAATGCTTTCATTGCTTATGGCAGGTACAATGTCCGTTTGTATATCTGGGGGGGACGTATGGGCTGAGAATACAGTAAAGCTGACTAGTGATACTGTTTATAATGTTATTGGTGAAATACCAGCGTCGATAAAGATGAACGGGCATAATATTATAAGCAATGTTATGTTAAATGCTGATAATGCCGGGCTGAGTATTATTGGTACAGACATGGAAAATTTAACTATAAATGGCGAAGGACTTCAATTTGCTGTCGCTGCACAAAGTAGTAGCAATGCCAAGGTATTGATTTCAAATGTGAAAAAAGTTGATATTACAGGCAATGTAACAAATGACAGTTTACTTCATAGTAATATTAATGGTGCCATTATATTTGATAAAGTGGGGCTTTTTAATATTACAACAGAAAAAAGTAGTGGTTTACATGCTCAAGGAGGACTTATTTATATTGATGCTGATGCAGTTTCAATAAAGTCAAAAGATGAAAATGCTATTTGGGCACAGTTAAGTAATTGTAGTGGAGATTATCCCAGTGATGTCAAAATTAAATCTTCTGGTGATATAACATTGCAGTCGACATCTTCTACGGCAGTAGGCGCTGCTAATATGGATAGTAATGTTACTGATAACAAAGTGACAGTGGATTTGCAGGGGAAAAATATTTATTTGATTTCTGAAAAATCTACAGGA
>ENA-OURJ01001265-OURJ01001265.1-human-gut-metagenome-genome-assembly--contig:-NODE-1265-length-10758-cov-6.5605_pt1 | contig 10758 bp, 9 predicted proteins | sample MGYA00242096_ERZ508981 | MGnify/ENA primary metagenome ERZ508981 (study PRJEB26280, sample SAMEA2531404) | human gut metagenome | biome: human gut; feature: human-associated habitat; material: faeces... | reverse complement strand
ATAGGGAAAGAACCTTGACAAATCCCGGAAGCATGCACTACAATTACTTGCATACGACAATGACGATGAAAAGGATCAGTACGATCGGAAAGCATCCCAGAGAGAGGGGAAGGACACGTTGACGTGCGGCTGGGAACCCCTTATGACAGAGGATCGGAAACCTCCCTTGGAGTCCTGTGCGAGACGCAATGTACCTGGAAGCGGCGAAGCACAGCGTAGAACCGGCGTTAACGGTGACAGAGCAGGATACGTATTTGTATCAATCAGGGTGGTACCGCCGAGTGATCGGTCCCTTTTTCGGGAGCGATGACCCGGCGTTTTTCGTTTCCGTAGATCGTATTAGCAGTTTATTTTCAGAAAAAGAAAAGGAGAGAAAAAATGGCAGACAAGAAAATGGTAGAAGCGATCACTTCCATGGAAGAAGATTTCGCCCAGTGGTATACCGATGTAGTGAAGAAGGCAGAGCTGTGTGATTACACCAGTGTCAAGGGATGTATGGTGATCAAGCCCGCGGGCTATGCAATCTGGGAACTGATCCAGAAGGAGCTGGATGCACGTTTCAAAGCAGTCGGAGTACAGAATGTATATCTTCCCATGTTCATTCCTGAGTCCCTGTTGGACAAGGAGAAGGATCATGTAGAAGGTTTCGCACCCGAAGTAGCATGGGTTACCCAGGGAGGATTAAACGAGCTTCCCGAGAGACTCTGTGTCAGACCTACTTCAGAGACCCTGTTCTGTGATTTCTATAAGAATGACATCCATTCCTACAGAGACCTGCCTAAGGTATACAATCAGTGGTGTTCCGTGGTACGTTGGGAGAAGGAGACCAGACCTTTCCTGCGTTCCAGAGAGTTCCTGTGGCAGGAAGGACATACCGCACATGCTACCGCAGAAGAATCTCAGGAGAGAACATTGCAGATGCTGAATGTATATGCGAAGTTCCTGGAGGAGGTTCTGGCTATCCCCGCGATCAAGGGACAGAAGACCGAGAAGGAGAAATTCGCAGGTGCAATTGCAACCTATACGGTAGAAGCACTGATGCATGACGGCAAGGCACTGCAGTCCGGTACCAGCCATAACTTCGGTGACGGTTTCGCCAAGGCTTTCGGCATCCAGTTCGCAGATAAGGACAATACTTTAAAATATGTACATCAGACCTCCTGGGGTATGACCACCCGTCTGATCGGTGCACTGATCATGGTACATGGTGATAACGAAGGCTTGGTGATCCCTCCCCGTGTGGCACCCATCCAGATCTGCATTGTACCCGTTATGCAGAAAAAGGAAGGCGTTCTCGACAAGGCGTATGAGCTGAGAGATCGCCTGGCGAAAGATTTCCGTGTCAAGGTAGATGACAGCGACAAGACCCCCGGCTTCAAGTTCGCAGAGGCTGAGATGAGAGGTTATCCGATCCGTGTGGAGATCGGTCCTAAGGATATCGAAGCAGGCAAGTGTGTGATCTGCCGCCGTGATACCAGAGAGAAGACCGAGGTGGCTCTGGAGGAGCTGGAGACCAAGGCAGCCGAGATCCTGGAGACTATGCAGAAGGAAATGCTTGAGAGAGCTAGAGCACATCGCGACAGCCATACCTACGTAGCACACAACATGGAAGAGTTCGAGCAGATCTTCAATGAGAAGTCCGGATTTGTCAAGGCTATGTGGTGCGGATGCCGGGAATGTGAAGATCAGATCAAGGAAAAGCTTGCTGTTACCAGCCGCTGCATGCCTTTTGAACAGGAACAGATCGCAGATATCTGCGTATGTTGTGGAAAACCTGCGAAAAAGATGGTATACTGGGGAAGAGCATACTAAGATATATATAACTATTCAGAGTGAATGCGATTCTGGATAGTTATGATAATATTAATAAGGCAGAGGAAGACGCAGGCCGGTAGTATTGCTACAGGGTCTGCGCCTTATTTTTCAATGATAATGCTCAGAAATGAGGAAAAAGATGATCTATCATACATTCGAACTGCATCAGGAGGGTTCCCTGCCGGGAGCACATTTAGTTACCTATATTCAGGAGGATTCGGATGCCCTGGCGATTCACGACAGACCGCTGATCCTGCTGTGCCCGGGAGGCGGCTATACCAGAACCTCCGACAGAGAGGCAGAACCCATGGCACTGAAATTCCTGGCGATGGGATACCATGCGGCAGTGCTGCGCTATTCCTGCGCACCGGCGGAATATCCCACTTCCTTAAAGGAACTGGCTTACAGCATCAAATTCCTGCGGGAGCACGCGAAAGAGTGGCACATTGATCCCCATAAGATCGTAGTGGAAGGCTGCTCTGCGGGAGGACACCTGGCAGCCAGCCTTGGTGTGTTCTGGGATGAAGATTTTCTGGCAGAGAGTCAGGGCCTTTCCGCTTCCGAGCATGAGCTGCTGCGTCCGGACGGACTGCTGTTATGCTATCCGGTCATCACTTCCGGAGAGTTTGCCCACAGAGGATCTTTTGAGAATCTGTTAGGCAGCAGACAGGAAGAACTGGGAGAGAAGCTGTCCCTGGAGAAACAGGTAACAAGTAAAGTGCCGAAGACCTTCATCTGGCATACCTTTGCGGATCAGTCGGTACCGGTGGAGAATTCCCTGCTGTTCGTCAGCGCTCTCCGCAGAGCCGGAGTGCCCACGGAATTCCATATGTATGAAAAGGGAGCGCACGGGCTGGCACTGGCAAATAAGCTGACAGAGACCAATGATGGCAGAGCGGTACAGGAGGAATGCACCTCATGGATCCGGCTGGCACACACCTGGCTGGAGAGCCTTTTTGCAGGAGATGTGGAAGACGGGCTGCACGCGCAGGGCAGAGAATGGTAAGAATAGCAATAAGAGAAAATGAAAACGCAAGGAGCAGTCATGGAACAGGCAGATACGATCATTCAGATCCCTCATTTCTACGGAAGTCTGAAGGGAATGCAGGACAAATTTGATAAATATGCAAGGCAGGATGCGTTCACAGGGTCCACCAGAGAGGAATGGGAAGCCTGGAAGGAGACTTCCAGAGAGACATTAAAAGACCTCCTGGGGTGGAAATACATGGAGTCCTGTGATCTGGACCCACGCGTGGAAGAAGTCGTGGAGCTGGAGAACGGCATTCGTCGGGAAAAAGTGATCATTCAGGTAGAGCCGGAAGTATATATGCCTATGTATATCCTGATCCCGCCGAAGCAGAACGAAGAGAAGCAGAAATGTTTTCTTGCCCTTCCGGGACATCAGGGTGCAGGCAAATTCAGCGTGGCAGGTCGTGATGATATTCCCGCGGTAAAACGGATGATCGAATTCTACCATTATGATTACGGCATGCAGCTGGCGAAGCGTGGTTATGTGGCAATCTGTCCGGATTGCAGAGGCTTCGGAGAACGCAGGGATGAGGCATTGCAGAAAGGAACCGATGAGAAATCCTTCCTGACCAGTACCTGTTTTCATCTGGCACATATGGCGGAGCCTTTGGGAGAGACCGTGGCAGGTATGTGCACCTGGGACGCTTCCAGGCTGATCGATTATGTATATGAACGTGGCGAATGGGATACTGAGGACTTGGGAGTCATGGGATTTTCCGGCGGTGGTATGCAGACGCTGTGGGTCTCTGCTTTGGATGACCGTGTGAAAAAATGTATCATCAGCGGATATCTCTATGGATATCGTGACGCGTTGTTATTACTCAACGGAAATTGCAGCTGTAATTATGTTCCTCATCTGTGGGAACACTTTGATATGGGAGATATTGCATCGCTCATTGCGCCGAGACCGCTGGCGGTCCAGTCCTGCCGGGATGACCATCTGAACGGTCCCAGAGGATTGGTGAATGTGACGGAGCAGCTAGATATTGTACGGAAGGCTTATAGCCTGTACGGAAAAGAGGAATATCCGATCCACGATGTCAGAGAGGGAGACCACTGCTGGCATGAAGAGGTATTGGATATCGCACTGCCAAGACTGTAAGACATTTATAACCCCTGTTAATAGTTACAAAATATGATGCCAGGGTCAAAAGGTCTAAGCCCACATGAGCTTGCTCATAGGTGGGTGAAAGACCTTAGGACCCGCCCCGATATGAGCATAAAAGTGGGATGATAATCCCACGATATGCGAATATTGGGTAGGATTGTGGGAGTGCGTAGCACGGAGCAATCCGCAGGCATCAAAGTCGGGGGCTTTTGACCCCGACATCAAAATATGGAGGAACGTATGGAATATATCGTTCTGGATCTGGAATGGAATCAGAGTAACACCGGCAAAGAGGATGCTGTGGAGAAGCTGCCTTTTGAAATCATAGAGATCGGTGCCATCAAACTGAATAAAGAACGTGTCATGGTCAGCGAATTCAATGAACTGATCAAGCCACAGGTCTACCATGAGATGCACAAGATCACCAGCAAACTGATTCATATTCAGATGCAGGAGCTGGAGCGTGGGAGACCGTTCCCTGAGGTTGGAGGAGATTTTGTCAGATGGTGCGGACAGGAGGAGCAGCTGTTCTGTACCTGGGGGACGTTAGACCTTACGGAGTTACAGCGGAATATGGCATATTATGAGATGCCGCTTCTGGCACCGGGACCGCTGCCTTATCTGGATGTGCAGAAGCTGTTCGCCATTGCCTATGAGGAGCGCAAGATCCGCAGAAATCTGGAATATGCCATCGATTTTCTGCATATTGAGAAGGATATTCCCTTCCACCGGGCGTTCAGTGATGCCTACTATACGGCAAAGATCCTGATCCGGATCCTGGAGGAGCACCCGGAGGTAGTGGTGAACCTGTCCTACGATACCTTCTGTCCTCCGAAGGACCGCAGGGATGAAGTCAAAGCGCAGTTTGATACCTATGTAAAATATATTTCCAGGGAATTCAAGGACAAGACAGAAGCCTTCGCAGATAAGGAAGTGGTGTCCAGTAAATGTTATCTCTGCCATCGTAACCTGCGCAAGAAGATCAAATGGTTCAGCGCTAACGGCAGGCATTATTACTGCGTGGCTTATTGTGAGAAGCACGGCTATCTCAAGGGCAAGATCCGGGTACGCAAGGCATATGACGGCGGTGTATATATTGTCAAGACCACAAAGCTGATCCCTAAGGAAGAGGCAGAAGCTATCGCCGCCCGCAGAGATCACGCCAGAGAAGTGCGCAAGAGACACAAGCACAGCAAGGCGGGGAATGCCGGGGAATAAGCATAGAATGGGGGAGCCGTTTTTAGTTTGCTCCCCGTGTTTTTTTCTCTTTTTTTAAGAACAGGTGCACACAGATACCGGCAAAAGCAATCATTGCAGCGATCAGTATCGGCAGTACCGGTATGGAACGGATATCTGTACTGATGAGCTTCAGTCCCTGATACAGTGTGAAGACGCCGAATACAGAGAAGATGACGAAGGCGAGAGTATTGAGCAGCCCTTCCGGTGTCTTGCTCTTTAACAGATAGCCTAAAAGCATTCCCAGGATGTCTGCTAAAAACAGTCCCAGAGAACAGCCGAGCCATACGATCAGTGCGGAACTCATACCTTCATTGGCACCAAAGGTGATGGCGGTAAGCTGCGTCTTGTCTCCAAGCTCGGCTACGAAAAAGGTACAGAAAACCGCAAGCGGTGCGAACCGGATCCTGGATCTGCCGCTGCCTTCCTCTTCCTCCTCATTGCTGCCTGCAAGTGTGGATGCGGCAAAATATAGAAATGCAAGTGCAGCAACGACCTTGATGAGCCAGGCAGGGATGAATTCGCTGACCAGCCCGCCGGCGAGAACGGCCAGGCCGTTCAGCACCAGAATTGCGGCAGCGGTTCCCAATATAATATCTCTTAATTTGTATTTTGAAGTAAGGGCGATCAGCATAAGCTGTGTCTTGTCGCCCATCTCTGCTATGAATTCCGTGAGAAATACCTTAAAAAACAATATCATTTGTACGGTCCTCATTTATCTGATTATGATATACACTGCATATACTGCGTAAAGAGCTACCATACAGAAGCCTTCAGATCTTCCGATTTTCTTTTTACTTCCTGCGAAGATCCATACACACACAGTAAATACGATCAGTACACACAGATCAATGATGTTTTCCGTAATGATGCTGATGGGACTGATGGCGGAAGCGATACCCAGAACCATCAGGATGTTAAATACGTTGGAACCGATGGCGTTACCCAGTGCCATATCGACTTCATTTTTTCTGGCTGCAACGATGGAAGTCACAAGCTCCGGAAGAGATGTACCGATGGAAACGATGGTAAGTCCGATCAGCGTCTGCGTCATTCCCAGGTCGCTTGCAATTCTGGATGCAGCATCGACGGTGAGATCTCCGCCGAAGGCGATCGCAGCAGCACCGCCGATAATGAAAATAATGCTAAGCGGCACGGAGATCAGCTTGATCTCTTCATCGGAACCGCCCTCAATTTCTACTTTTTTCCCCTCTTTATTTGCTTTTAAGGCAATTCTGATCATGTAGAAGATATATCCGGCAAACAGACCTATGAATATCACACCATCGAAATGCCCCAGGGTCATTTTGGTCTGATCACCAAGTCCGATAATTCCCAAAAACAGTAAGAGACCGGCGCAGATCAGGGAAAGGGGGATGTCTCTCCGGATAGTTTCCCGCGCAACCTCTACGGTGGCGATCATTGCACATACGCCGATCACGACCATCAGATTAAAGATATTGGAACCGACGACATTACTGACCGCAAGTTCATTATTGCCTGCGAGGGAAGCCGATACACTGACCGCTGTCTCCGGGAGGGAGGTTCCCATTGCTACGATGGTAAGTCCGATAATGATAGACGGAACATGCAGTCTCTTCGCTACACTGGAGCTTCCTTCTACGAAAAAGTCCGCACCCTTAATAAGCAGTATAAAACCGATTACAAGGAATACAAGAACAAGGGCAAACGGGGCATTGTTAATAAGTTTCTCCATGTTTTTCTCCTTTGCGTGATCCATTACAGTGTTGTCAGCCGAAAACTGTGCGATGATAAGTATCGCCAGAGATAAAAAAGACTCATGTATATCAATTATCAGCCAGTGTGTATTATACACAGACCGTTAATAGATATACATGAGTCTCATTATTTAAGATTTGCCAGATTATACTCTAAAATTATAATCAGAATGTTGACAAATCACACCTTCGTGCTAACTACTCCCTCATGGAATATTCAATTCTTGATAAATAATATCAAAAAGAATTGCCGGTGTCAACAGCTGAATGAAGAAATCTCGAGGGTGTTCTGCTTTATTGGTTTGCACTGTCTGCGTCAATTACCGATTGAATCTGCTGCATCAGAGAGTCATAGTTATCCTGGTTATCAATTCCCCCAAGGATCGGATCCCCTACAATATTGCCATTTCTATCGACAAGTATTGTTGTAGGAAATGCCATAATATCAGAGGCATATTTACCCGCATCGGAAGCAGAGTCAATGGAAAGATTGCGGTACTGTGCACCCTGGCTTTCAAGAACGGATGCAGCTTCTTTTATGGCAGCTTCATTGCCGTCGAAGGTTTCGGTATTGATGCCGATCACTTCGCCGCCCATTGCTTTGAGCGTATTGTTTAATTCGTTCAGCTTAGACAACTCAGCAACACAGGGCTTACAGCCGGTAAACCAGAAATTAACAACGGTTACTGCATTGCCGGAAAACAGACTTTCATCGACAGAATTACCATCAAAATCCTGACCGGAGAAATTCCGGAAGGGAGAGTCCGCTTCGGAATTGTTTTCCGGAGCAGTAGGATCGGCTGCGGTAGTTCCCTGTTCCAGTTCTGTGATCTGTTCTTCGATTTTCCGTATGGTTTCTATATCATCCGTAAGAGTTTTCCATTCATCATCTGTAAATGAGCCCTTGTTTGCTTCGACGGTATCAGCCAGATAATCAGCATAATTTCCGCTGGGATCAGCATTACTTTTGCTCATCATGCCGAATACCTTGTTCCATACAGCCTCATGATCTGCAAAAAGCTGGTTCTCCTGCTGATACAGATTGTCCAGCGCAGTGTTGGAGCTGTCTGTGGATACTGTGCCGGTTTCCGTCAGAGACTCATTGGTTTTGTCCGTGCCGGCAGCATCTGTTGCACCGCAGGCTGTAAGCAATAAAGCTATGCAGAGCGTTAAAATAGTAAGGAATTTTTTGTTTGTTTTCATGATTGATTTCTCCTTTAAGTAATAGTAATAAGATTATTTTCCCATAAACCGGTAGTGGATCGCATCCTTGGGGCAAGCCTTGATGCAGGCTCCGCACCGTATGCATTCCGGATGATCTGGATGCTTGCACACATCCACGTCCATTTTACATACCTTTGAACATTGACCACAACCGATACATTTGCTGTTATCCACCTTAATATTAAGAAGGCTGACCTTATTAAACAATGAGTAGATCGCACCAAGAGGACAGATCCATTTACAGAAGGGTCTGTAAAATAAAATACTTAACACGACAACTGTGATCAAAATAAAGCATTTAAAAGAAAAGAGTTTTCCTAGTGCGGAACGTATGGCTGTATTTCCCAGGGAAAGCGGGATCGCTCCCTCCAGAACGCCCTGTGGACAAATATATTTACAGAAAAAGGGGTCACCCATTCCTATAGAGTTCGTTACGAGCAGCGGCAGAAGGATAACGAAAACGATAAGAATCATATATTTCAGATATCTTAGCGGCTTCAGTCTGGCTGTGGAAAATTTTTTCCCCGGGATTTTATGAAGTAAATCCTGAAACCAACCAAACGGACACAAAAAACCACATATAAATCTTCCAAGTGTCACACCCAGTAAAATAAAAAATCCCGTGACGTAATATGAAAATTTAAATCGGGAGGATCCGATCACCGCCTGAAATGCGCCAATGGGGCATGCTCCCGTGGCGGCAGGACAGGAATAGCAGTTTAATCCCGGTACACATACGGTCTTAGCGTTTCCCTGATATATTTTTCCCTTAAAAAAATTAGGGATGTGAATATTAGTAAGCAGTGTGGCAGCAGCCTGTATCCATCCGCGTATCCCGGCTACCTGCCCTGACAGTGATTTTTTTCTCTTATCCAATTCCAACACACTCCAGACATAATTTTATTGCTTTACCAAGCACGACAGCAGCTTCGCCTCTGACTGCACCGTAGCCGATCATAGTGATCCCGGTGACGAGCAGAACGATCTGAGATATTTTCCTACACTTCAAGTTATTGTTACTCCTTTCGATCGTGGTATTTATTGACCAGTTGACTTCTCTATTATACAATAATTGTTGTAAAATCTTTGTTAAGGGCGGGGAAGGAATTTTGAGATTATTCATTGTTGAGGATGAGAAAGAAATATGTGATACAGTTGCGAAAAGTCTGTATGACGCAGGATATGAGGTGGATACCTGCTATGATGGGGAAGAAGCTCTTGCAGGTATCCTGACGGAGAACTATGATCTGGTCGTTCTTGATCTGAATCTGCCCGGCATGGATGGAATGGAGATCCTGAAGGAGCTCAGGCAGGAAAATGAGGAGACGAAGGTTCTTATATTATCTGCAAGAGGGCAGATAGCGGATAAGGTTGAGGCGCTGGATGCAGGGGCAAATGATTATATGCAAAAACCATTCCATTTACAGGAGCTTGAGGCACGTATCAGAAGCCTGACCAGAAGGAAGTTTGTACAGAAGGATGTATGTCTGGAAAGCGGTGAGATAAAGTTCGATACTGTAAGGCGTGAGGCTTATGCAAAAGGAGAAGTGGTATCTCTGACAAGAAAGGAAAATGGTATTCTGGAATATCTGCTTCTGAACATGGGCAGACCGGTAAGCCAGGAGGAATTGATGGAGCATGTCTGGGATGCATCTGTGGATAGCTTTAGCGGAGCGATCAGAGTCCACATGTCTTCCCTTAGAAAAAAGCTTAAGGCTGTGCTGGGATATGATCCGATTCTGAATAAGGTGGGAGAAGGGTATAAAATACGAGAGGAGTCCGATAGATGAAAAAAATGTCGCTGCAGTGGAGACTTACCTGCATCATTACATTATATATAGCGGTGATATGTGGATGCGTGACGATGCTTGTCTATAAAAACGGTGTATATTATATGGATTCCCTGCAAGAGGCTGTGGATACACGAGGAGATGATCAGCCGGACAATGCGGAGGAAATATATATCAGCATTCCGGAGGACAAGTGGGATGAGTTCGCTACTGACTTTTCTGTCCAGGTGTATAATAATAAGGCGGATTATAGAAAAAACAGCTTGATCATTTCAGCAGTATTAGCTCTTCTGGGTGGAGTGGTTACCTATTTTATAAGTGGGCATGCACTCAGACCGATCAGAGAGTTTTCTGACAAGATTGAAAAGGTGCAGGCGCAAAATCTGGCAGATTCACGGATAGAAGAAAATCAGGTGAAGGAACTGAACCAGCTTAGCGTTTCGTATAACCGGATGCTGGAACGCCTCTCGGATGCATTTGAGATACAGAGACAATTTACTGCAAATGCAGCCCATGAGCTTCGTACGCCATTAGCCCTGATGCAGGTACAGCTTGATCTGTATCATTCCAACAGTCATCCGGGCAATGATGCAGACACGGTACAGATGATAAAGATGGTTACCGAACAGAACGACAGACTCAACAAAATGGTAAAGACACTTCTCGACATGAGTGAGCTTCAGACGGTAGGAAGGGATGATGAAATTATCTTAGACGCTCTGGTGGATGAGGTGTTGGAGGATCTGGAACCTCTCGCAGAGGGAAAAAATATAAGACTGATCGGAAAATGTAAGGATATAACGATGGTCGGAAGTGA
>ENA-OURJ01001261-OURJ01001261.1-human-gut-metagenome-genome-assembly--contig:-NODE-1261-length-10777-cov-2.49347_pt1 | contig 10777 bp, 10 predicted proteins | sample MGYA00242096_ERZ508981 | MGnify/ENA primary metagenome ERZ508981 (study PRJEB26280, sample SAMEA2531404) | human gut metagenome | biome: human gut; feature: human-associated habitat; material: faeces... | reverse complement strand
TTTCAAAAATCTGCCTATTGTTTGCTTATACAAATTTTTGACTGCTAGGAGATTAAGTAGTGTTTCGTAATTATTTGATTAAATTTATTCCTGAGAATTTGTTTCTTTAACAGCCTCCGTAACTTTTTCGGTTGCTTTGGCTGTTGGCTTTGTTGGAGCCTTTGTTATTTTTTCTGTTTTCTTCTCAGTTTGTTTTTCAGTCTTCTTTTTTGTAGTATTTTTCTTGGTTGTTTCTTTTGTATTTCTTTTCTTTGTAGTATTTTCTTTTTTCGTAGTTTTTTTAGTTGTCTTTGGCTTTGAGTTTTTCTTTGTTGTTGTTTTGTTGTTTGTATAGCTTGATTTTGCTGTTGTTTCACGACCGATTGTTTCTCTGCCAATTGTTTCTTCTTCGCTGTCTGTGTTGCTGTAAGAAGTTGTTGTTTCTGTTTCTTTTTTCTTCTTTTTACGTTTCTTCTTAGAAGTTTTTGAATCGGTGTTCCATGGGTTATTTTCGTCAGGATCTGATGGGTCCCATGAGGAACGTGGATCGGATTCGTTTAGCTTCTGCATTTCAGGTAAAGGAAGCACAGGTTCTTCGTTAGCCTTTGAGTAGATTTTGACCTTTGTGCCTTCAGGGCAGTTTTCGTAAATCCATTTTATGTCAGCAACCTGAAATCTTACGCAGCCTAAAGAGGCAACCTGACCAAGTTTGTTGTATTCCCAGTATTCAAGGGCATCACTTTCAGGTGATGTGTAAGGCACTGAATGTAACATAATCTGTCCCTGAATTCTTACGGCGTACTGAGCATATGTGTTATCAACCATTAATCGCCAACGATATTTTTCTGAAACGGTAAAAGTACCATTAGGTGTAAAATCGTCCTCACGACCGGTTGAACAAACGAAAGCCTTGTAAGGAACTGAATATTTACCTTTCTTGTCAATGCCGTAAACAATGGCAAAGTTCTCTTTCTTGTTAACTTTTATATAGAAAGGATGCTCAGCCTTAAAATTAATGAGCTTCTTATAATTAACAGTTGTGGTTTCCGGAACGGTAGTCTGTGCCACAGTCGTTTCGGAATTAGTTGTTGTTTCCTTAGAATCAACGCTCTTGCTTGAACAGCCTACGGTAAAAATAGCAATATTTAGTAATAAAATGCCGACACCAAGACGCCAGCATTTGTGAATCTTATTTTTTATCATTTAGTGTCTCCATACTTCATATATTTTTATCAATTAGTGCGACTAAAAAAATAGTCTACGCATATTCTATATTTTTAATAAACTAATTGCAATAGAAAAAATAGGAATATTGATAAAAAAACATTATTAATGAAAGACCTATTTTGTTGACGTGAATTGTGGGATTTGATAAAATTTGTTATTAGTAGGAAAAAATATAGATTCCACAGAAAATTTCATTTTTGGAAGGAGAACAAAATGGGATACACAAAACAGAAAATATTAAATATGGCAGAGACAGAGGATGTAGAATTTATCCGTCTGCAGTTTACTGACCTTTTCGGAACATTAAAGAATGTTGCAATTACAAAGAGCCAGCTGGCTAAGGCATTAGACAACAAGATTATGTTCGACGGATCTTCTATTGAAGGTTTTGCCAGAATTGAAGAATCAGATATGTATTTATATCCTGATTATGACACTTTTGAAATTTTACCTTTTAGACCACATCAGGGTAAAGTCGCCAGAATGATTTGTGATGTTTACAAACCTGACGGCACACAACTTGAAAATGATCCAAGATACATATTAAAGAAGGTTCTGAAAGAAGCAGAAGATATGGGATACGAATTTAACGTAGGACCGGAATGTGAATTCTTCCTTTTCCATACTGACGATTACGGAAACCCAACAACAATCAGCCATGAGAAAGGCAGCTATTTCGATTTGGGACCAACAGACTTAGGCGAAAATGCCCGTAGAGATATGGTTCTTAACCTTGAAGAAATGGGATTTGAAGTGGAAGCATCACATCATGAAGTTGCACCTGCACAGCATGAGATTGATTTTAAATACGGTGAAGCATTAGAAACTGCTGATAAGATTATGACATACAAACTTACAGTAAAGACTATTGCAAAACGTCATGGATTATATGCATCATTTATGCCAAAGCCAAAATACGGAATGTGCGGTTCAGGAATGCATATTAATATGTCTTTATTTAACAAAGAAGGACAGAATATTTTCGTTGATGAAAATGACAAAAACGGACTTAGCAAAGAAGCTTACAACTTTATAGCAGGATTAATGAAGCATATGCGTTCAATGACAGCTATTATTAATCCTATTGTAAATTCATATAAGAGATTAGTTCCGGGATACGAAGCTCCAACATACATTGCATGGTCAGCAACAAACAGAAGCCCCCTTATTAGAGTGCCGGCAGCAAGAGGACTTGGTACAAGAGTTGAACTTAGAAGCCCTGACTGTGCTACTAACCCATATCTTGCAATTGCAGTATGTTTAGCAGCAGGACTTGACGGAATTAAGAATAACCTTCAGCCTGTTGAAAGCATTCAGAGAGATATTTACTCAATGACTGATGAGGAAAGAGATGAAGCAGGAATTGAAAATCTTCCAAAGAATCTTTACGAAGCAATTCAGGAAATGAGAAAATCAGATTTTGTTAAGGGAGTTCTTGGCAAGGAAGTATTCAAGAAATACATTAAGGCTAAGGAAGAAGAATGGATGGAATACACATCACAGGTTACTGATTGGGAAATTGACAGGTATTTAGGACGAATCTAAGAATCATTAAGATTGAATAAAATTCGGAGGAAAAACATTGTCAGGAATAATAGTAGCATTTCCTAAAGCCCAAGATGGAACGGCCATAAAGAACCTTTTGGTTAGAAACGGATACGATGTTGTATCAAGTTGCACAACCGGGGCGCAGGCCATAAACCTGGCGGATAATTTAGGTGAAGGAATTATAATAAGCGGGTACAGACTCCCGGATATGTTGTATACCGGAATATTGGAGAATGTTGAAGGCAGATTCGAGATGCTTCTTGTAGCATCAAAACAGAGATTGCTTGAAGACGAAACCGGCATTGCAATGCTGGAGATGCCAATCAAGGTCAGGGATTTTCTTAATTCCATCGAAATGATGGAGAATAACTTATTTGAGAGAACCCGAAAGAAAAAGAGAAAGCCGGGACAGCGTACAAAAGAAGAACAGGCAGTGATTAATCAGGCCAAAGAAGTTCTAATGGACAAAAATAATATGTCGGAAAATGAGGCACACAGGTACATACAAAAATCAGCCATGGACAGTGGAAGAACTATGGTTGAAACAGCCGAAATGATTCTGGCAATTATGTATAAAGAATAAAAAGAAAGAAGGACAGAAAAAGATGTATAAGATTAATGAGAATTATTTAAAGTTACAGGGTAGTTATTTGTTTTCAACTATTGGAAAAAAAGTTGCAGCTTACAAAGAAGCTAATCCTGACAGAGATGTAATCAGTTTAGGTATTGGGGACGTTACACAGCCATTGGCACCTGCAGTTATTGAAGCTTTACATAAGGCAGTTGATGAAATGGCAGTAGCAGAAACATTTCACGGATATGCACCTGATTTGGGCTATGAATTTTTGAGAAGTGCCATCAGAGAGAATGATTACAAAGCAAGAGGAGTTGACATTGCTTTAGATGAAATCTTTATTAGTGACGGAGCAAAATCAGATTCAGGTAATATTGGTGATATTTTTGCAGAAAATAACAGAATCGCTGTATGTGATCCTGTCTACCCTGTATATGTTGACACAAACGTTATGGCAGGAAGAACAGGAGAATTCATTAAGGAAACTGAAAGCTGGAGCAATGTAATATACATGCCATGTACAAAGGCTACTAATTTTGCACCAGAGATTCCAAAGGAAACACCTGACATTATTTATTTATGTTTCCCTAACAACCCAACAGGTTCAACAATTACTAAGGATCAGTTACAGGAATGGGTTGATTATGCTAACAAAGTTGGTGCAGTTATTATTTACGATGCTGCATATGAAGCATATATTTCAGAAGACAACGTACCTCACACAATTTATGAATGTGACGGTGCAAAGACTTGTGCCATTGAACTAAGAAGTTTCTCAAAGAACGCAGGTTTCACAGGCACACGTCTTGGATTTACAGTAATTCCTAAAGAATTAGAATCTAATGGAACAAAGCTTAACGCACTTTGGGCTAGAAGACATGGAACAAAGTTTAACGGTGCTCCATACATTATCCAGAGAGCCGGCGAAGCTGTATATTCAGAAGAAGGAAAGAAGCAGACACAGGCACAGGTTGCTTACTACATGAATAATGCTAAGGTTATTATGGACGGACTTAAAAATGCAGGCTTCTCAGTAAGCGGTGGTGTTAATGCACCTTATGTATGGCTTGAAACACCAAAGGATATGACTTCATGGGAATTTTTCGATTATCTTCTTAACAATGCCAACATCGTAGGAACACCTGGTTCAGGATTTGGTCCAAGTGGTGAAGGATACTTCAGACTGACAGCATTTGGAACACATGAAAATACATTAAAGGCAATTGAGAGAATCAAGAATCTGTAGGGATTAGAAATATTTTAGAACATAAAAATACTACTTTATCAAATGAGATTACTTCTGATAAAGTAGTATTTTTTGTTAAGTAGAAAAGTCTTTGGAATTTCTACTAATATTTTATGCTAACAACATCTTCTATTGAACATTCTAAAATCTTACACAAATATGCCAGGGTAGAAATATTTCTAATGATTTTTTGCAAATAAATGCAATATAGTCCCAAGTTGGTGTGTCTAATAAGTGAAAGGAGGGCAAATGTTTATGAAAAATGAGAAAGCAAAGTCTATAAGCGAAGACAAAAAGCTTGACGAAATGGAATTGCAAAGAATGCTTAAAGTTTACGGAAATGATGTCTTAAGGCTTTGTACACTTTATTTAAAGGATAGGCATTTGGCGGAAGACGCACTACAGGAAACATTTATTAAGGTGTGGCAGAAATATCATACATATTTGGGACAGGCTAACGAAAAAACATGGATTATGAGAATTGCCATTAATGTTTGCAAAAATTATTTGCGAACAGCGTGGATTAAGAGAAACAGTGTTGTTCAAATAGAGGATATTGTGAAAGCTTCTCAGTGCCAGTTCAGGCATATTGAGGAATCGGTTGATTTGCTGAATGCTATTTTGACATTGAAAGAAAAGTATAGGGTAGTGCTGCTTTTGTATTATTATCAGGAATTTACTGTAAAGGAAATTGCAGAGATTTTGGATAAAAAACAGTCAACGGTTTTATCTTTGATGAAAAGAGGGAGAGAGCAGTTGAAACAAAAGTTGCAGACAAATTATATGGAGGGTGAAAGATATGAGTTTTAGAAAAGATGTAGACGAAATGATGAAGAACGTTCAGGTTGATTATGAAATGACTAACAATATTATGAATAACACGGTGAGAAATAGTGGGAAAAAATATAGAGGTTTTAGGAAAAAAGCTATAGTTGTGGTGACGCTTGCAACGCTTTGTATAGGGACAATGGCAGTTGGAGTTAGCGGTTTTTCGGGTGCATGGAACAATATTGTTCAATTAATTCAGCACAAGGGAATTGAAATGGATGAGGCACAGGCAGTTAATTTTTCAAAAAAAGGTTACATAGATGTTGCTGATGCTGACAAGGTTACTGCTACAAATAATGGAATTAAAGTGTCCTTAATACAGACTATTTCAGACAAAAAAGCTATTTATCTATATTTGAAAGTTAAATCTAAAGATAAAAAATTAAATAATGGAATGTCTTTTGTAGGGGCAAAAATTAATATAAAAGGTTTTGGAAATATAGACGGTGTTGCAGGAGATTTAAATGTGACTTCTGATTATGAAGGCGTGTTTGAAGTCAGAATGGATGTTTTATCAGAATATAAAGAAAAAAACTTAGATATTGACGGAAAAGATATTGAATTAACTCTTAATTGTTTACGCCAGGTGTACAAAACATCAGCTGATTATAAAGTAAATGATGATATTGCCCAAGGTGAGTGGAAGATTAATTGGAAAGGCAAGAGCAATAATAGTAGCAAGGTAATTAAACCTAACCAAACTATTATTCATCACAAAAACAAGCTTACTGTAATTAAGATGGAAATTACACCGTTAACAGTTACTATTGATTTTGATTATCCTGCAAGAAAGGAATATGAGGAAATTTATATTCCATTTACTGTTGTTATGAAAGATGGAACAAAATATAAAACCACAGAAAGTGGTTTTAATACTATTTTTTACGGCGATGTAATGGGTAAAAATTTAGCCATGAATATTAGCAAACCGTTAGATATAGATGAAATTGACTATGTGGACATAGCCGGACAACAGTACAAAGTGCAGTAGTTTTTTTCAAATATACGGGAGATTTGTGGAAATGTGAAGGACGCAACAATCCATGAAATTAAATTTTTTGTGTTTTGAGAACTTAATTAAATATAAAAACCTGACCGTCGCAAACCGTTGTGGATTTTGCGGCGGTTGTTTACCTTATGACAAAAATTTGTTATAATGCAATAGATTAACTGGGAAAGGAGGAGAACGTTGTTTAGCAATTTATTCAAAAAAAGCGATAAGCCTAGCGCAGCAGTATTTGTAGACTATGAACATTGGTACTATGGATACAATAATATTTTTTCAATGAAACCTAATGTGCAGGAATGGTATGATGAACTTACAGAAGAATATAATGTAAAAAAGTTAATGTTTTTTGGGGATTTTAATGGTAGTGCAATAGAAAAAGAATTACCTAAATTAGAAAAAATTACAAAAAATGTTGTGCACACCGCAAGCACTAAAGATGGTGTAGATAAGGATTTTACAGATTTTATTATATTAGATGCAATTTATCGTGAAGCGGCAAAAAAAGATTCGCCGGATGTATTTGTTATATTTACAGGTGATGCACATTTTAATTTGGCAATTAAGTATCTTCGTGAATTAAAGAAGAAAGTTATTATTTATGGCGTGAAGAGATCGTTAAGTAACAAGCTTAAATCTTCAGCTAACTCATATGTTGAAATGCCAAGAACAAATCAGGAACAGCACTATTATTACGATGCAATTTTGAAGTCATTATATATTCTAAAGAAAAGACGCAAAATGGCAACATATTATAAAACCATTGATAATGTTTCAGCACATAGTGGAGTTTCAAGAGAAAGAATACAGGCTGCACTTGACGACTTAATGAGTAATAAGTATTTGGCTGAAGAAGAGAAGCAATACAGAGGAAAGAAGCCAAAAGTACTTGTTGTAAACTGGGACAGACTTGAAGAAGAAGGTTTGTGGAGCAATAGCAATAGTTAGAGAATGTAGAAAAAAGCTCTAAAGATTGCAATAAGTGTAAATGATATGGTAGAAGAATTATAGGATTCTAAAGATTTACAATTTAAGAGAAAACATAACCACCACATTGGCAGAAATATGGGGCTGCCGGTGTGGTGGTTTTTTGGTGGCAAAAAGTGTGTGTGTTTGAAGATTTCTCTTCTCGTTTTTCGCACAAAGTCGTTCGGGTCGGTGTCTACACCACCGGGGGCCGGCATTTTGGCTCACCGACACGTAATCGTAGCCGAAAATACAAAGTCACCTCCAAAAAACAACAGAAAGCACACCCCATGGGATGTGCTTTCTGCAATACACATAAAAGTGTATCTTATTAAAATAAATTTCTCCAGAAAATACGGCTGTACAAATTAAAAATAAATCTAAAATAATTTCTAAATTGTATAAAACGAAATTAAATACTTCTATATCAAATAATCCTATATCTCACTATATCCATATCCGTTAACCAGTGCTTCTACAGGTTTGCCTTCCTTACACATTGGACAATCACTGTGAGTAAATGCTTCATAGTTAGGAATATCATCTGCTCTAAATAGTGCATCAATTCTATGTCCGTTAATTGAATCAACTGCGCTAAAGATAGCTGAGATACCCTGAAGAATGCCACCGTAATATTCGATGCATTCAATGCTGTTGCGGACAGTCTTTCCTGTTGTTGCTGAAGCAAGAAGCAGAAGAATGTTCTTTCCATAGATTTCAGGTTTCAGGTTATCTCTGAAAATCATCTGTCCGTTGGAATTAAATTCAGGAGTGACGACGTAAATAGTCTTATGTGCGTTAGTTGATAAAACTCCTGACCTGCTAAGCTCACTTGCAAGAAAAGCACCGATAACTTCGCAACCGTCTAAACAAACAATTGTATCAATTGGCTTATCCATAACATTATAATAATCCTTCATGGCAATGGCGATTCGTTCAGCTTCGTTCTGACGTGTCTTCATAGTAGTCATGTCAAGATAATAATTAAGGTGTGAGTGATTAGTAACAAAATGCCCTGGAATAACTTTTAATGCAATGTTAGAGTCCTTTCTGGCATAGTATTTCACGATTTTGTTTTTAATCATAAAGGGCCTCCTTTCCGTAATCAATCTGGAAATTGATTACATGCCAATATTCAATTTTTAGCCGTACAAACTTATAAAACAATTATACAATAATCTCTGCTGTTTTCAATGAAAAAATATTCCAAACTGTCAAAAAATTCCACCCCAATTAATAAAGTGAAAAATTAATTGTCTATAAGAAATAAGATGAATATGTGTTAAATTTTCACAAAAATGCATATAATACAGAAATTGGTAGAAAATTTAGTAAAAAACTATTGATAAAAAGCGTTTTTAAAAACTATCATATCCTACGATACCAATAGGAAAAGGGAGAGATGAAAAGTGAGAGGTATTATTGAATTTTTAAAATATAGTTCAGTATGTATGTGCAATTCTCTTACATATTCACATAGCACAGTTAGAAAGCAGGTAGACTAATGGACTTTAATTTTATTAATGAGCATATACCCTTGTATGTGGAAGCAGCAAAGTTAACATTGATTATGGCATTTTGGGGGATTTTGCTTGCTATAGTTGTAGGCTTAATCGTAAGCCTGATTAGATATTTTAAGGTGCCGGTTTTAGACAAAATAGTTGGATTTTATATTGAATTGTCAAGAAACACACCGTTGTTGATTCAGTTATTTTTCTTATATTTTGGATTGCCAAAGGTTGGAATTGTACTTACATCGGAGCAGTGTGGTGTTATAGGATTGGCTTTCCTTGGAGGAAGTTATATGGCAGAGGCTTTTAGAAGCGGACTTGATAATGTGGAAAGCATTCAAATTCAGTCAGCACTAAGTCTTGGAATGAAAAAATCACAGGCGTTTAGATATGTGATTCTTCCACAGGCAGTTTCAAATTCAATTCCGGCATTTTGTGCCAATATTATTTTCTTAATAAAAGAAACATCAGTTTTTAGTGCAGTGGCATTGGCTGATTTAATGTTTATTACAAAAGATTTAATTGGAATTTATTACAAAACAGATGAAGCATTATTTATGTTGGTTATTGCTTACCTTATTATTTTGCTTCCGATTTCATTGATTTGCAGTTTGGTTGAAAGGAGGGTTCGCTATGCAGAATATGGGGATTAGTGTGTTGTTTAAAGGCAACAATTTTCTAAGGCTATGCCAGGGACTTTGGGTAGCAATGATTTTTTCAATTATACTGGGATTCATTTTGGGAATGATAATGACATCAAAAAACAAAGTAGTCAAATTGATTTGCAGAATTTATCTGGAAATTGTAAGAATTATGCCTCAACTAGTGTTACTTTTCCTTGTTTATTTTGGGGCAGCCAAGCACTTGGGAATGAACATGCCGGGAGAATTGGCGGCGGGCATAGTGTTCACATTTTGGGGCACGGCTGAAATGGGCGACCTTGTTAGAAGCGCACTTATTTCAATACCAAAGCACCAATACGAAAGCGGTTATGGGCTTGGTCTTACAAAATTGCAGGTATTTATTTATATTATTTTTCCACAGACTATAAGGAGGCTGCTTCCATCGGCAATCAATCTGCTTACACGTATGATTAAAACAACATCTTTGGTAGTGCTTATCGGCGTTGTGGAAGTAGTAAAGGTTGGAAAACAAATAATTGACGCATCAAGATATACCGCTAGCGACTCGGCACTTTGGGTATACGGTGCAATATTCCTTATGTATTTTGTAATATGCTTTCCTTTTTCAAGATTGTCAGCATTCTTGGGGAAAAAGTTAGCAGGATAGGAGAAAATCATGACAGAAAAAATTTTGCAAGTTGAACATTTAAAGAAATCATATGATGGAAAAACAAATGTTTTAGACGATATATCTTTTGGAATCGAAAAAGGCGAGGTTGTGGTTATAGTCGGCCCGTCAGGTTGTGGAAAAAGTACTTTCTTAAGGTGTTTGAATAAGCTTGAAAGTATTAATGAGGGTGCACTCAAATTAGACGGACAAAATTATGAGAATGAAAAAAAGAACATTCATTTAATTAGAGAAAAAATAGGCATGGTTTTTCAAAGTTATGACTTATTTCCAAATATGTCAATTATGGATAACCTGATTTTGGCACCGGTTAAAGCTCAAAAAAGAAAAAAGAGCGATGTTGAAAAAGAAGCCGAAAAGTTGCTTGAAAGGGTTGGACTTTTGGAGAAAAAGGATAGTTACCCACGACAGCTTTCAGGCGGCCAGAAGCAGAGAGTTGCAATAGTAAGAGCATTGCTTATGAATCCAGAGATTTTACTTCTTGATGAAATAACAGCGGCACTTGATCCGGAAATGGTAAGGGAGGTTTTGCAGGTGGTGCTTGAACTTGCAAAATCAGGAATGACTATGATTATAGTAAC
>ENA-OURJ01001249-OURJ01001249.1-human-gut-metagenome-genome-assembly--contig:-NODE-1249-length-10862-cov-2.59184_pt1 | contig 10862 bp, 6 predicted proteins | sample MGYA00242096_ERZ508981 | MGnify/ENA primary metagenome ERZ508981 (study PRJEB26280, sample SAMEA2531404) | human gut metagenome | biome: human gut; feature: human-associated habitat; material: faeces... | reverse complement strand
TCTCTTTCACCTGGACGCTGACACCAATCAACGGCTCATTGTCCGTGGCAGATGTCACAACTCCCGAAATGGTTTTGCTTTGAGAAGGGATAGCCTGAAGACTACTGATTGCAGGTACCAGAAGTAGCAGTACCAATGCAACACGGCATAAATGCAAATTTATGCACTTTTCAAAGAATGTCTTTCTCATTGTACATTGTTTAATGGTTAATATCAAAGATTTTATTGTGTTCTTTTTCGTTTACAAAAGAAACCACGACAAATGTATGGAATGAAGTTGAAAGACTTTGAAAAGAATGTTATGAAGAGGAGACAGATTGGTTAATCCTCGCTCCTGAAATGTTACTAATAAAGGTACAATTTGTTTTTATCCCCCTCACAGAGGTACTGTAAAGGGGATAAAGACTTACTGATTCACCACGAAATTACGTATCTGACACCCGGTTCTCTCACCTTTGGCTATACGCAAACGCAAGGTATGCCGACCGGAAACCAGTTCTGTTTCCAGCATATACACCCATGGAATATATAAGTTCCGACTCCAATCAGTAAATGTATCCAGCTTCTTGAACGGAGCGCCATCCACACTGTATTCCAGCACACAGGCTTGCGGACCGGCTGCGCAGAAGATACCTACAGCGCGTCCTTCAAAAGAGAATGAAAGACTGGCTCCGGCACGGTCAGCCACCAACATGGGAACATGTACGAAACCTTTACGGGTATTCCCTTTCACTGTAGGCGTCCAGTCATCCACCACTTTCCAACCATTCAGTTGCTTGGCGGAACGGATATCCGCAAATACACCTTTATCATAAGAATAGGAATCTATCGGTTTTTCCGGCACCTCATGTGCCCGGACGGTTTTCTTCGCCACGTCACCACTCCATTCAAGGTCGAAGAGACGGTTAATAGCGGCAGCATAATATGTATGACCGTTCCATGCAGGATGTGTGCCACCAAATTCTTTCCAATCAAACTCACCATCGCGCATACGCTGCGCCACTTCTTCCGCCAGATTGATAGAGGAAACATAATAATGATTGGCTACACTTTCATGATTCATAATAACCTGGGGTTGTATACCCTTGTCCAACAAAGGTATGAATGGATCGTAAATAAAGTGAAGCATGACAATATCCATTTCCGGACTGACAGTACGGGCATGACGAATAATACCCTCCATACCGCGCGTCTGCCGGATATAATCGAATCCATTTGTATCATCATTTACCGCAGCCTCAACAAATAATAAATCAGGCATTCCTTTCTGCAACACATCATTTTCAAAACGGAAAGCATGAGGAGTGCTTCCAGTAGAAGGTATTCCGGCATCAATGAACGTAAATTCAGTTTCCGGGAAACGCTGTTTCAAATCTTCCTGTATCATATTCCGCCAACCACGCATTTCGGTAATGGAACCACCCAGAAAAGCGACACAACCTTTTTTCTCTTTTGCAAACTTCAGATAAGAGTTAGTAAGGCTACCACGTTGATGGATCACTTGTTTCTTCTGATAATCCGGTTGGTTACGGATTATAAAATCAACAACCGGTTCAGCATTATCTAAACTATGGGGATGATGATCGCAACCGGGTTTCAGTATGATTTCGACATTACCTCCCAAAGCACGATAACGTTCAGCAGCAATCTTCATGTGCTTTTCATACGGCACAATCTTGTCACTATCACCACAAACGCCCATCACTGGAATACCGGCAGCCGCTAATGGAGCCAGGTTATCAATCGGATTTCCTTTGAAGTCTTTGGCATTTTCTTCAGTCAATCCCCATTCTGCAAGGAAGCCTTTCCAGAAATCACGTTCCCAGTTCTCGGAGAAATAGAGCATATCGCATACAGGAGCGTCCACATAGATACAGGCCACTTTATCAGGATTATTTGCCGCCCAGTTAAATGCGAATAATCCGCCACGACTGAAGCCTTCTAATGTCACTTTGGGAGAAAGACGATAATATCTGCGCATGACTTCATAGAAATCAGTGCCCAGGCGTTGCGCACGCGGACTTCCATAAAGATGAGTCAAATCATAATACGCCACATGGAAACCTTTTTCCAACAAAGCCTTATCTACCGAAGGGAAAGCTCCGAAAAATGCAGGACGCCATATCCAGGGACGCCCTTCCGCTACCTTGCGGGGAGCAACAACGATAGCGCGGCGTGCATTACAAATAAAATCATAACGATCGAACCCTTCCCATTGCGACTTCTTACCGGGGAAAGGTTGATCGGTGACAATTGCAGGCGCCTCATTACCGGTCAGTGTACGATAAAGTTCACCGGCAATCAATGCAGCTCCTTGTTCATTGGGGTGGATACCATCTGTATAGTAATCAGGATATGGCTTCAGCAGTGCATAAAGATCCACAACGGGCAGATGACGTTTCTTCGCTACACTGCGTATTACAGGAATAATACCGTTTGTAATTACGCTATCGTTAATACCAAAATTCCGTTTTACGGCAGGAACAGGCAGACAAAGATATATCTTAGGTTTGGAAGGCAATTCCTGAAGAATATCCAGCATTTCCGTCAAATCCTTCTTAAAATCTTTTCCATAACGCCAATTCCAGGGTTTACTGTCATTCGTTCCCAATTTAATGGTAACGATATCCGGCTGAAATGCCAAAAGATCACGAAACTTCTGTTCGTGCATATAAGGATGATCTCCCTTATTCAACAATACACGGGCACTAATTCCGAAATTGCGGACATCGTACCCTTCACCCAAAAGCTGGGAAAGTACCCCCGGATAACTGTTCTGAAACTGATTTTTAATTCCTGAGCCATAAGTGATACTGTTTCCAACACAGGCAATCTTTACAGGTTTCTTTTCTTGTGCCACTGCCCACAGACTGAACAAGCACAAAAAAAGTAAAAGAGTGTTTTTCTTTTTCATAATATCTATATTAAATATACTCCATAGCATTTTTGACCGGCACAAAGATACATTTTATTTTAAAACCAAAGTCTAATGATTAGTCACTTAAAGGTTATCAACACTCTCGTATACGTATTTAGTTTGGATAAAATCTCCATCCTCGCTCCATAAATAGATAATATCTTCAAAGAAAGTCCCAGCCCAATACCATGACCTGAATATTCCCTTGTATTGGTTGCACGATAGAATGCCTGGAAAATAAGCTGTATTTCATCTTCGGGAATGCCAATACCTTTGTCTTCTATTTCCAAAATAGTGTTCCCTTCCTTAGGATACAGCCGCACGGCTACAGGTTGTTCACCGGAATATTTACAGGCGTTGTTCAGTATATTACGGATTGCTATTTTCAGCAAATGCAGATTAGCCCTTACCACTGGCAGGTTCTCTTTCTGAAATGTATTACTGAACTGCATCCGCTCATTCTCGGCACACAGTATGATCAGAAGTTCTGCCAGGTCCACATCTTCCATATTATTCTTCAGAAGTTCTTCATCCTGATGCGAAAGGAAAAGGAGGGATTTTATCAACAAGCTGATTCTTTTGCTTTCATCCGAAATACGGTTCAAAGCCTTGATATATTCTTGTGGCGAACGTTCTTTCAGCAAGCTGATTTCACACTCTCCCTGAATGGCCGTCAGCGGATTATTAAGTTCATGGGAAGCACTGCTTACGAAAGATTTTTCGGACTTGAAAGCCGCGTCTATGCGGTCGAGCATACCATTGATAGAAGTGATCAGATCGTCCAGTTCGTCATGGTTACCGGCTGTCTTAATCCTGATATTCAGATTATTCCCCCGGATGCGCCGCAGCTCTTTCAAAATACGCTTCACCGGTGCCAACATTCGATTGGCATAAAACCTTCCAATGAAATAAACCGATATGGAACTGAAAATGAACAAAAGAAGTATCAGGATAAGCACATGATTCTGTATCTCCGTTCCATAGTTGTTCCGGGCAAGTATCAGAACTATAAAATTACCTTCATTATCCGGGTAATACAATGCCGCACCCACCTCTTTTTTATAACAGAATGAAACCGGCTCTTCCATGAATAGTCGCTTCTGCTGCTCTTTGTTCAGATACTTATCAAGTGTATCTTTCACAGTCTCCATGCTATCGGTATTCAGTAAAATTTCCTTAGCCTGGGGAAGAAGCCCTTCGTATTCCTGACGGATAATTTCATAACTACTCTCGTCTACTTCATCCTTTTCCCAATGTTTCTGGGCAGTAAGATAGGCTTTATCTGCCAGGTAAGAATCGTACAGCCTATTGATATAGTTATAAATGAAAAAATAGAAAACAACCATGATACAGGTAAGCATACATATTGTGATACCCGTATAGAACAACGCTATTTTACTTCCTATCTTCACTACGATTCTCCGTTTAATGAGATTCCATAATATAGCCCAAACCTACCACCGTATGGATAAGTTTGTTTTCATAATCTTTATCAATCTTAGTACGCAGGTAGTTCACATACACATCTACTACATTGGTATTCGTATCAAAATTCTTATCCCATACATGTTTCAGGAGATTCACCCGAGAGAGCACAACACCCTGGTTATTCATGAAGTGCTCTAAAAGTCGGTATTCTTTTACCGTCAGTTCCATTTCATGGTCACCACGACGGGCACGCCTGGTATTGCAATCGAGGATAAGGTCACCACAAACAAGCTCCGAAGTTCTTTTCTCCTTGCTCCTGCGCAGCAAAGCGGTGATACGCGCTTCCAACTCCTGAAAGCTGAAAGGCTTCACCAAATAATCATCGGCACCTGCGTAGAGTCCTTTTACAATATCATCTGTTGTACCCAAGGCCGTAAGCATAATGACGGGGGAATCGTATCCATAGAGTTGGCGGTACTGCCTGCATAGGTCCAGTCCGTTCATCTTGGGCATGATTATATCCAGAACAAGTAAGTCAAAAGGTTCGTCCTGAGCCAGCTGCCAACCATCCGCACCATTATAAGCTACAGAAACCGTATGCCCGAATTCCTGCAATCCCCGTTCTATGAAAGAGGCTATATTGACTTCATCTTCTACCAACAGTATCTTTGCCATAGTTTTTAAAACTTAAAGAAAGCACAAATATACGTTTTATAGTTTTTTCTGCTTCAATCTACCGTCTTTATCATATAACATTTTACCATAAACGATCTCGACAATCAACGGGAAAACAAACAAAGCGAAGAAAGTAGCCCCGATCAGACCTCCGATAATAACAATGGCCAGCGGTCGCTGCGATTCGGAACCGATTCCATGACTCAGCGCCGCCGCCATTGCAGCCGTCATCAGCACGGGCCGAACCCTGGAACGCACACTGGTTTTTACAGCATCGGGCAACGCCAACCTCGCCTGCAGATTGTGTTTGATATCGGATATCATAATCACTCCATTTTGGATACAGATACCAAAAAGAGCAATGAACCCGATACCGGCAGAGATCGAAAAATTAAAGCGGGTTATGAGCAAGGCAGCAATACCACCCACAGCGGCAAAAGGTACATTCAGCAATACCAAACCTGCATCCCGTGCATTGGAAAACAGGATGAAAAGAATAATAAAGATGATGATAATGCTGACAGGAACCACCTGCACCAAACGTTGAGTAGCACGTTGCTGGTTTTCAAAATCTCCAGTCCACTTCAAAGTATATCCTTCGGGCAAATGCACTGCGGCATTCACTTTCTTCTGAGCCTCAGCAACGGCAGTTCCCATATCTCTACCCCGGACCGAGAATTTCACGGCACAGAAACGGGCATGATTATCACGGAAGATAAGTAAGGGGCCGGTGATAGTCTTTATCTCCGACAGTTCCTTAATCGGCACCATCGTACCATCCATAGCGGGCACCAGTATTTTTCCTATTTCATCTTCGTTGCATCTGAATTCCTCTTTATAACGCACCATGATATTGAACTTCTTCTCATCTTCGTAAAGCAAGGAAGCCGACTTACCTCCAATCGCCATTTCGATAATGGACTGTACATCTTCCTTAGCCACTCCATAGCGTGCGAGCTTATTCTCATCCAGTTCTATGCGCAATTCCGGCTGTCCGATATTTCGTATTACCCCCAAATCTTCGATGCCATCCACGGTTCCCAATATTTTATAAATCTCTACGGCTTTTTTCTCGGACTCATACAGATCTTTACCGAAGACTTTCACAGCTATAGAACCCTTTACACCGGAAGCCGCTTCTTCCACATTATCCGTAATCGGCTGGGAGAAGTTAAAGTCTATACCCGGGTAAATCTCCAGTTCATGCTGCATTTTGTCAATCAATTCCAGTTTGGTAAAGCCGCTTTCCCAGTCCTTTTCCGGATAAATATCTACGTGAAACTCGATATTATAAAATCCGGTGGCATCGGTTCCGTCATTGGGGCGTCCGGTCTGAGACATCACCTGTTTCACTTCAGGAAAGCTTCTCAGCTTCGCCCGCATCTTGTTTGCCAGATTGACGGACTCATCCAGAGCTATACTTTGCGGTAAAGTGGCACGGATATAGATAGAGCCTTCATTCAACTGGGGAAGAAATTCCGTTCCGAGGAAAGAAAACGCATACAGTCCCACCACTGCCACAAACGTAGCAATCGTAATCGTCACCTTGCGATAAGCATAGCAGACATCAAACAAGGCGGATGATTTCTCATTAACAAAGCGGAGGAACCTGTTATTCTTTTCGCGTACATTCTTCTTTAGCAGCATGGCCGAAAGTACGGGTACCAGGGTCAAGGTGAACACCAATGCCCCCAACAAGGCAAAACCCAGCGTAAAAGCAAGCGGTGAAAACATCTTCCCCTCTACTTTCTGGAAAGAGAAAATAGGAATCAGCGCGGTGATAATAATCAGTTTGGAAAAAAAGACCGCTTTCGCCTTATCTTTGGCAGCATTACGGATCAATCCCATCTTTGACATGACATTGAATGCCGGCATTCCCACTTCACGCGCTTTCTTGTCAAGAACTACAAAGATACCCTCGACCATCACCACCGCACCGTCTATAATAATACCGAAATCAATGGCTCCCATGGACAACAAATTGGCGGACATACCCATTATACGCAGGCAAATGAAAGCAAATAATAATGCTAATGGAATGACCACTGCCACCACCACGGTAGTCCGCCAATCCGCCATAAATATCAACACAATGAAAGTCACAAACAGGATGCCTTCTATCAGGTTGCGTGTCACTGTGCTCACAGCCAGATCTACCAAGTTCTCACGATCATAGAAAGGTACGATCTGTACATCCGATGGCAGCACTTCTTTATTGATATAGGCTATTTTTTCTTTCAGGGCTTTAATCACTTCACCGGGATTCTCCCCCTTACGCATCACGACAATGCCTTGCACGACATCATCTTCATCCATTCGGCCTACTTGTCCGAGGCGGGGTAAACAGGACTCGTGCACATCTGCCAGGTGTTTCACCAGAATAGGAGTACCTTTCACATTTTTCACAACGATATTTCCAATTTCCTCCACATCGTTAATCAGTCCGATACCCCGGACAACATAGGCTTGGGAGCTTTTTGTGATCACATCACCACCGACATTGATATTACTTTTCTCTATGGCTTCAAACAACTCCAGAGAGGAAATATCGTAATTCCTCAATTGGTTGGGATTCACACTGACCTCAAAGGTTTTCACCTCTCCACCGAAACTTACAATATCGGCCACACCGGATACGGAACGTAAATTCCGCTCAATCACCCAGTCCTGAATGGTCTTCAGTTCACGAACCGATTTCTTCTCACTTCTCAACGTATAGCGGAAGATTTCTCCCGTAGGACCATACAAAGGCTGTACTTCCGGAGTAACGCCTTCCGGCAAATCAGCATCATTCAATAGATTATAGACCTGTTGACGGGCTGTAAAATCGTCTAAACATTACATTCACCACCGATAGTCCGAACAAGGTGGTAGAGCGTATGTCCGTCTTCTTTTGTACGGAGTTCATTGCTATTTCAATAGGGATGGTAATGAACTTCTCCATCTCCTCGGCACTCCGCCCGGGCCATTGGGTAATAATAGTTACTTTGGTGTTGGTTACATCCGGAAAGGCATCTATCGGGGTATGCTTGAAAGAGACAATTCCTGCAATAACCGCAAGTACCGTAAAAAAGAATATGAAGAACTTATTCTTCAAAGAGAAAGCTATGATGTTATCTATAAACTTATGCATATCAAGTTCTTTATCTGTTATTCAGCATTCAATGCGTTATATACCAGCAATGTGTTTCTATTCAAGATACGGTCGCCCTCCTGCAAGCCGGATTGTATATAGCATCGGTTCCTTAACTGCTTATACACTTCCACTTCCTTTACTTGCAGCTTGCCGTCTTCGTTTGCCGTCACTACATAATTCTTTCCATTCTCAAAGATCAGGGCATGTAAATCAATGCAGGGCATCGTATCATCCGTTGATTCGCATTGTACATATATATTGGTAAACATGCCGGGTTTCAACAGATAATCTTCATTACGAAGTTTAATTCTCACGCTCATGGTTTTACTTTCTTCATCGAGGATGTGGTAGACCTTATCAATACTCCCTGCAAACTCTCTGCCGGGATAGGCCAATGCCGTGATACGGACAGGAGCACCTTCTTTTACTTTGCGGATATCACTCTCATATACATCGCCCATAATCCAGACATTATCCAGACCGGATACCGTGAATAGTTCTTCACCCTGGTCGGAGCGTATCTGCATATCTTTATTCACATGCTTCTCCGCCACAAAGCCCGTTATCGGTGATTTAATCTCATATCTGGATTCATCGGACAGATTATAGATGGAATAGACTTCCTTCAGGCGTCTTTCCTCCGTCACGGCACTCACCAATTCCTGACGGGCCTGCAATGTGTCGCGGGCCGAAGCCATGCCGGCATCGTACATATCTTGCGCAACATCCCAGTTACGGCGGGTTACGGCCACTTGTTGTTCCGCATCCTTCAGCTGTTTCTCATATTCCGCCACTTCACCACTCTTGACCACAGCAAGCACTTCCCCTTTATGTACGTAGTCTCCCACCTCGGCATTCACAGCAATCACCCGTCCACCGAACATTGGAAAAACCTGTACCACTTGCTCCTGATTAAACGTCACACGACCGTTCAGTGTCAACTCGTCGATTAAGATACGTGTATGTACGGTATCTATGCTGACAACTTGCATCAAACTATCTGTCAGACACATCTCCGGAGATACTGAAGTTTCATTATTATCTTTTGTCGAGCAACTGCTCAAGAATAGTACTGCACCTATAAAAACCTGTAAAATCCTGCTCATATCCATTGCTTAGTAATTAAATATATTTCGTCCTACTACCGTATTCAAGTTCTCCATGGCCAGAAAAACATCTTTCCGAGTCTCATACAATTGCAAACTCGTTTCCTTATAGCTCTCGTAATAATCGACAAACTCCAGCATGCTGATATTACGCTTACGAAAATTCTCGTTCACCCCTTCAATCAGCCGGTTGAAGTTCTTTTCCAAGTCATCGTCTGCTGATTGATAAAGTTCCATAGCCCTTTCCAAACGGGAATACGCCACATACAGTTCCGAGTTTGCCCTGTTCTCTGTGTATTCTTTCTCTTTCAGACTCTTTTCTATTTCCAGTTTGGCTGACTTGATATTACCCTGATTCCGATTGAAAATAGGAACGGAGAAGCTAAGACCTACTGCAAAATAATTGTTGATGAAGTTTCCTGCACGGTCGTAAATCCCCTGAATAGCAAACTCCGGAGCAGACAATGAACGCTGTAACTTCAAATTTGCTTTGGAAGCCTCAAGTATAGAGAAGGCCAACCGTTGGTCGGGGCGGGAAGGTAACAAGGAATCCAGATCAGCAAGTGACAGACTAGACAATTCCAACCGGCTCAGCATCGTTTCATCCAGAAGTATTTCTATCTCCTGAGTGACCGGCAAGTTTAATAACATCTTCAGATTCCCCCTCTTCGATACCAATTCATTTACTGCATCATTCTTCTCCTTTTTCAGTGATAACAGTAATGCCTGCATACGGGATAATTCCAACAATGAAATATTCCCTTTCTCTGCCATATTCTTGTAGAATAGCAGCAGTTCCTCTAAAGAAGTGATCTCTTTATCATAAATCTGCACGGACTTGGTCAGGAAATACATTTCGACACAGGTTTCCTTCAACTCACTGTTTAAGGTGCGTGCTACTTCCTCAAATTGCAATAAAGCGGATTGGTGATTAATCTTTTCCAGACGTATTCGTTTGTTGCGTTGTCCGGCCAGATTGATGGCTTGTTCTATCTGCACTCCGGACTCTCCTTCTTTTCCCAAATCAAAATACTTACCGTTCAGACGGTTATAAATATTCTGCTCCAATGTGATAACGGGGTTATCAAATAATTTGGCCTGCACCACTTGTGCCTGTGCCATGTCTACATTGTAATATTCGGCAACCAGTAAAAGATTGTGGGTACGGAAAAGTTCCTCCGCCTCCTTCATCGTCAACTTTAACGGATTCGATTGCGCCCACAGGCTGCATGAGAAAATAAGAAAAAGAGTAAATGTAATCTGCCTCATCATTGTTTTATCAATTTTGAGGCAAAAGTACAACTCCTTAAAAATTAAGGCTTCCGGAACGGATTATAATAAACTTATACGAGATTAGAAAATGATTAGAAACTACTTTATAGAAGAATGGAACGGTGTGCACCCATCTTTTCATAAGGCAGCGTAAACCAGAAAGTAGAACCTTTCCCCAACTCAGACAGCACTCCGATCTCGCCTTTGAGTTCCTTCACGATATTCTGTGAAATAGCCAGTCCAAGTCCGGTTCCTTGTTTGAAAGAATCGAGTTTTACAAAACGGTTGAATATATCCGCCACCTTTTCAGGAGGGATACCAGTACCGG
>ENA-OURJ01001248-OURJ01001248.1-human-gut-metagenome-genome-assembly--contig:-NODE-1248-length-10873-cov-5.19939_pt1 | contig 10873 bp, 9 predicted proteins | sample MGYA00242096_ERZ508981 | MGnify/ENA primary metagenome ERZ508981 (study PRJEB26280, sample SAMEA2531404) | human gut metagenome | biome: human gut; feature: human-associated habitat; material: faeces... | reverse complement strand
ACAGAATTATATTTTGAAATTTCCCGGTAATTTGAAGGATAAGCAACTTAAAAATATAAAAATGGGTTACAGTAATGCTCCTGTTTCTGAGTATATAGGATCTCATGTATATGAATTGATAGGAATGCCTGTTCATGAAACAAAACTTGGAGTGTATAAAAACAGAGTAGTGGTAGGATGTAAGGATTTTTTATCAGAAGGAGAAAACCTAATAGAATTTGAAAAAATAAAAAGTATGATTTATGAAATTCCATGTATTAGTGATGTACGGAAAAAGTTTTATACATCAATGATAAGTATGAGGTATGAAAAAGTTCTTTTGCCAACGTTTCAGGAATTAGTAAATATGCGGAGCAGAGGAATAGATATGATGTCACTTTAACTCACCCAAAACCCATGTTTTCTCCAAGCTTTTTTTCATATAATTAAGATATGGAGTGATATCACCGGTATTGTCATAATGATCTAAGGATTTATAATACTGGTCTTTTGTTTCTGAGTATACTACTAAAGGTGGATAGTTATTGATCATCAAATAATAGTTCATAAGGGTTCTCCCTACTCTTCCATTTCCATCGGCAAATGCATGAATATTTTCAAATTTACAATGAATATATGCGGCTGTTTTTAAAATGTTATCACCCTTGTCAGGGATATTTAAAATTTCGTCACATAATTCCGCTATTTCAGCCGGAACTTCTTCTGGTAGCGCACCCTGATTTGATTTGCCAATTACATAATCATGTATTTTATAATGTCCAGGACGTTCACCTTTTTGCCAACGGTGTTCGTCATAGACCCCTTGCATAAGTTGATAATGAATTTTTTTTATAAGATCAGAGGTAATGGGGTCTTTATTTATAATTTTAGGTACAAGAAAATTATAACATTTTTTTTGATTTTCAATTTCAAAGATGATTTGAATATCACCACAAAAATTGATTACCTTTCCATTTTCAAAGACTTCTCTTGTAGCATGATATGTTATCTGTGGATTTTCTATTGTTCCAGAGTTATAAGCAAAAGTGATACGAAAATTGCTGAGCTGTTGATCTAATTTTTCGATGCTATCTATTTTCTTCTCCTTCCACTTGCTTATGATGTCTGTATAGTTCACAAAAATACTCCTTTCATTATTTTGTTAAATTGTAAAGTGACATCATGTCACCTCCATAGAATCATGGTGGGATATCCTACCTGATGTTATACTTAATTTCAGTATGTGTCAACTCAAAACAACAGATAATTCCGTAAAAAGAAAAGCAGATACATAGCAACAGCCACGCATCTGCCATCGATTCCGGCTCCGCTCAACAGACTGATCTCATCAAGAAGTCCAACTTCTAAAAATGCAGTATTAATTTTCGGTCCGCCGACAATACTCATGCGCTCTACGCCAAACTGCTCTGCAAGGATTTCTGTTGCACGCGCGAGGTCTACATGCTCTTTTACGCAGGCAATCCATGAAATATTCTGTCTGTCCAGATAATCGAGATATTCCTTTGAAACCTTCTCACTGGTTACAATCAGATATGGTTTTGCCATACCTGTTGCATCCGGTCAGAGAAGTTTTCCGTTTGTATCGATGACAACTTCATAACCTGCTGTTACACGTCCACTGACTGTTATTGGTACATTAATTTCATCAAGCGTTGTATAATAATCATCTACTCCATTCTTAAAACACTATTCGGATTCCTGTTATCATTACATCTTTCCGCCATATACAGGGAATCCACTGCTTGCTCCATAACTTTCAATCTTCTTGAAGTTCTTTAATACTTCCATATCCTGCGCGCTGATTTCAAAATCAACCTCAGCATTTGTCTTCATATGCTCAGGATTAGCTGTCTTTGGAAGAGAAATTGCACCAAGCTGCAATGTATAGCGGATGCAAAGCTGTGGTACCGTTACTCCATACTTTTCTGCCATAGCTTTGATCTCTGGCTGATTTAAAATCTCACCGTGGGCGATGGGGGAATATGCCTCTACGGCAATCCCATTCTTCTGGCAGTACTCCATCAGTTCTAACGGTGTATTGCTGATGTGCAGCAGGATCTGGTTCACCATAGGCTTAATCTCTGCTGTCTGAAGCAGACTCTCGATGTCACCGATCTGGAAGTTGGAGATACCGATGACCTTTAATTTACCTGCTTTGTAAGCATCTTCCAGAGCTCTCCATGCGGCTCTGTTTCCCTCCACATAACGATCCTCACTCTGATTTACCTCAACCCAGGGCTGGGGAGAATGAATGATCATCATATCCAGATAGTCCAGTCCCATTTTGCTCAGTGTCTCATCAATACTCTTTGCAGCAGATTCGTAGGTCTTGTGCTCTGCTGCAACTTTTGATACAACAAAAAGTTCCTCTCTGGGTACACCGCAGGTACGGATACCTTCCCCGATACCGCGCTCATTGCCATAAGCCTGGGCGGTATCAATATGTCTGTAACCAAGTTTTACCGCTGCCTTCACGGCATCTGCCGCCTTGTCATCATCAACGAACCATGTTCCCAGTCCCAGCTGTGGAATCTTCACACCATTATTTAAAGTTAATTCATTCTGATACATTTCTTCTGCTCCTTCCATAATCTTTCTATTTGACGATCTTGCTCATTCTGCCCGAAATCTTGCATATGTCCTGTCTGCATAGTAATGTTTCATTTCGGACAGTTTTATCATAATACCTGGAGCTAACTTTAGGTCAATACTTTTTTGCTACGTCGGTAATATTTGTTCCTGCATAGTCATAAATTTTTAATTGCATCACAGGAAATGGTATGTTATACTATGAAAAATAAATCGAAACAAAAATCAGGTAGCAATGTCAGCGTGGACATCTTCGGATGCCCACGCTTTTTCTTTTGCCTGATAAGACAAAGGAGGAGAATGTTATGGTAGAGCTCATAGCCAATGTGAACAGTGCCGCCAATGGATTCGTATGGGGTGTCCCCATGCTGGTACTGCTGGTAGGTACCGGTATCCTGATGACGATCCTGACAAAATTTTTCCAGTTATCCCATTTGGGACACTGGTTCAAAAATACGGTGGGCGGCATCTTTCACGATGAGCATGTAACGAAACATACGGAGGCCGGAGATCAATCCATTTCTCAGTTCCAGTCGTTATGCACCGCACTGGCCGCCACGATCGGCACCGGTAATATCGTCGGGGTGGCAAGTGCACTGGTCGCCGGCGGTCCCGGCGCCATCTTCTGGATGTGGATCGTGGCTTTCTTTGGCATGATGACGAACTACTCGGAAAATGTACTTGGTATCTACTATCGCCGCAGGAACTCTAAAGGCGAGTGGAGTGGTGGTGCCATGTACTACTTAAAGGACGGTCTCGGCTCCTATAAGGGCTGCAAACAGGTCGGTGCCGTACTGGCCGTGCTGTTCTCTGCTTTCTGTCTGTTAGCCTCTTTTGGTATCGGCAACATGAGTCAGGTCAATTCGATTGCGGCGAACATGACTTCTGCCTTTTCCATTCCCGCCACCGCCACCGGCATTGTTCTGGTGATCATCGGTGCTCTGGTCATTGTCGGCGGATTAAAAAGAATCGCAGCTGTCACTGAGAAGTTGGTTCCTTTCATGGCAATTGCTTATGTCATCGGTGCACTGGTGATCTTTTTTGCAAATATCAGTCACGTGGGTGCCGTATTCACCGCTATTTTTAAAGGTGCATTCGGTCTGCGCGCTGTAGGCGGCGGTATCGTAGGCTCCGGAGTGAAGCTAGCTCTGACCTGGGGCATGAAGCGTGGTGTGTTCTCTAACGAAGCCGGTCTTGGTTCTTCTGTTATGGTACATTCCAGCTCCAACGTAAAAGAACCCGTACGTCAGGGTATGTGGGGCATCTTCGAAGTCTTCGCCGACACCATGGTCGTATGTACACTGACTGCTTTCGCAGTTCTGTCCTCCGGACTGATCGACCTGGATACCGGTGCCGTACTGGTGGATGTGTCCGGTTCCGCTATGGTGGGTCAGGCTTTTGCAACCGTATTCGGCAGCTTCGGTCCCGCCTTCATCGCCATTGCGATCCTGCTGTTCGCCTTCTCTACTGTACTGGGCTGGAGTCACTACGGATCCAAGGCATGTGAATATTTATTCGGTACGAAATCCACCATTGTCTACAAGATTGCATTCGTACTGATGATCTTCATCGGCTGCACCATGAACTTAGGTCTTGCCTGGGATCTGTCCGATACCTTTAACGGTCTGATGGCGATCCCCAACCTGATCGGTGTCATAGCCCTGTCTCCCGTAGTAATGAAGATCACAAAAAATTACGTGGCACGTATCATTAAAAAAGAAGACGTAAAGCCCATGTTATCTGTCTTCCCCGAGATTCAGGAAAAGCAGGAAAAGGCTATGTAATTAAATTCAGGATCATACTTCTTCTCTGGTAATATTCTTCACCCATTTGCCCTCGCGGTAATGCTTAATGACCCAAGGCCATTTGACGAATTCATCGGTGCATAACAGGAAATAGACCCACAGCACCGGGAGTTTCAGTACAAATGCGGCGAAGAATCCCAGAGGGATCGCATAGCACCACATATCGATCGTATCGCAGATCAGTCCGAACTTCGTATCTCCGCCGGCACGGAATACTCCGGCGATCAGCGCCGTATTCACGGCAGCGCCCATAATATAATAAGTATTGATGAGCAGCATATATTTCAGATAATGCATGGCAGTGTCATTCAATGTAGCAAACCGTAACACAAAGGGTGTAATTGCCAGTACGATCAGGCCGCCTATAGCTCCGGCGATTACCGTCATCTTCAACATCCGGGAAGCGTAACTCTTCGACTTCTCCAGATCGCCTTGTCCCATAATATTTCCCAGCAATATGCTACCTGCACTGGCAATGGCAAAACAGAACACCGTGCCGATATTGCGCACTACGACGACCAGTGAATTAGCAGCCACCGCATCTGTTCCCAGATGCCCAAGGATCACGGAATACATGGAAAACGCCACACTCCAGGATACATCGTTGCAAAGTGCGGGCAGAGACAGACGCATGAAATCTTGTGTCAGCACCTTACTGTGAACGAACAGGTACTTCGGATGCAGTTTTACATTTTTGCTCAAGAAAGATACAATGAAACATGCCACCAGTTCCACCAGTCGGGACAGGGCTGTGGCAATGGCAACACCGGTAGCTCCCAGCTTCGGCATGCCGAACAGTCCGAAGATAAATGTGGCATTCAGAATGACATTCAATACGAAAGCCAGCATATTCAACGCCATACTGACCGTCACACGACCTACGCTTCGCAGGATGGAAAGATATACTTCCGTGATGCCCCAGCACAGGTATGTGATGCCCATGATCCGCAGATAAGAGGCACCGATGGTGATCAGCTCCTGATCAGGAGTAAAGAGAAGCATCATCTTCTGAGGGAGGAAAAATGCAATCAGCGCAACAATACCTGAAATTGCCATAGAGAAACGAAGTGTGATTCCCTCTACGGTATGAATTGCTTCCAGGTTCCCCTTTCCATAATATTGGGCGCACAAGAGAGTGGCTCCCGTCCCCAGTCCGTAATATACCATAAACAGGACATTCGAAAAATTTGACGCCAGGGATACTGCGGATATTGCGGACTGTCCCACATAGTTTAACATAATGACATCCGCGGAATTTACCGCTGCACTGAGCAGATTCTGTATAATGATCGGGATGGTCAGTTTGAACATCTGTCTGTAAAAATCGTCTTTTTTCATTGCTTCTAATTTCATGGTATTCCTCGCAATTTTGTGTTTTTATTCTCGACATGCCTAATTTCGTTTTTCGCTTCCTACGCATGTGTTTTCCCTGCCGGCATACATACCTGATTTCGTTTTTCGTTTCCTACGCATGTGTTTCTTCTACTGGCATACATACCTGATTTCGTTTTTCGCTTCCTACGCATGTGTTTTTCCTGTCGGCATACATACCTGATTTTGTTTTTCGCTTTCTACGCATGTGTTTTTCCTGCTGGCATACATACCTGATTTCGTTTTTCGTTTCCTACGCATGTGTTTTTCCTGTCGGCATACATACCTGATTTTGTTTTTCGCTTTCTACGCATGTGTTTTCCCTGCCGGCACACATGCCTAATTTCCTTTTTTGTTTCCTACGCATGTGTTTTCCCTGCCGGCACACATACCTAATTTCCTTTTTTTGTTTCCTACGCATGTGTTTCTTTGACAATTATACATACTCAAATCTTTTTTTCAAGCTTTATGCATGTATTTCATAACATTATTATCTTAATTAATAATAAAAAATCCGGGAATTGAACTGTCCCGGATTTTTGAAGCTTTGTATTGTCTGCAAGCAGTCTCGCTGACTTTATGCTATGATTATTTCATATACGATTTTTTCCTGCTTCGCACTCTCAAATTACCACTTCCAGCCGGCAGCCTCCATCTGAGTGGCTTTCATATGCCGGTAGATACCGTCTTTTGCTTCCAGTTCGGCAGGCGTTCCCTGCTCGGCCACCACGCCGTCCTTCAGCACGACGATCTTGTCTGCCTCCGCCACAGTGCGCATACGATGTGCAATGATCATAACCGTCTTGTTGCGGATCAGTCTGGAGAGGGATTCCTGGACCAGCGTCTCGTTGTCCACATCCAGCGAAGCCGTCGCCTCATCCAGCAGGATGATGGGCGCATCCTTTAAGAATGCTCTGGCAATGGAAATTCGCTGTCTCTCACCGCCAGACAGTTCCGAACCGTTCTCACCGATCATGGTCTGCCAGCCGTCCGGAAGCTTCTCCGCGAACTCATCACAGTGCGCCAGTTTTGCCGCAGCCAGCACTTCTTCATCCGTCGCATTCTGCTTGCCGATACGGATGTTTTCCATCACCGTATTATTGAACAGCGTCACATCCTGGAATACGATGGCATACAGGGACATCAATGTCTCCGGATCAATGGTGGAGATGTCCATACCGCCCACGGTAATCTTACCTTTATTGATATCCCAGAACCGGGAAGCCAGTCTGGACACGGTGGTCTTACCGCCGCCGGAAGGACCAATCAGCGCTGTCACTTCGCCCTGTTTTGCTGTGAAGTCCACGTCTTTGAGCACAGTATCCTGACTGTCATAGGAAAAGCCCACATGGGAAAATTCGATATCATACCCCTTAGGATCCATGGTGTCGGCACCGGTCTGGATGTCATGGGACAGGATCTCATCCAAACGGTCACTCTGCACACTGCTGCTGATGATGGCCGCCAGATTCTGCAATGCCACCTGCAGGGGATCATACATTCTGGATATCAGCAGCAGGAATACGAAGAAGGTCAGAATATCGATCTCTCCCCTTACCAACAGCACGCCACCGGTCAGCGCCACGGCAGCGATGCCCAGTTTTAAGATCATCTGGGCACTTCCCACAAATACTGCCGTACCAAGCTCCGTCACCAGTGCATGTTTCTCCACTGCACGGATCTTACTCTCTAAGCCTTCCATGTACTCTGCCTGTGCATTGTTGGCCCGCAGGTCGCGTACCGTTTCCAGACATTCCTGAATACCGTCCGCACAGTCCATTTTCAACTTCATCTGCTTCTTGCTCAGACTCTTCTGTACCCTGCCGGAACAGCCCACAATGAGGAAGGATACGGGCAGTACCCATAATGCCGCGATAGCCATTTTCCAGTTCAGGAAAAAGGTACCGATGGCGATCAGTGTCGTAGAAATGCAGGAGCCTGCCAGTTCAGGAATGAAATGGGAGGAGGCGGTCTCCATGGCGGCACAGTCCGCCATAATGGTACTGGTCAGATCGGACAGGTCCTTTTTTCCGAAAAAGGATAACGGAAGCTTTCGCAGCTGCTCCGCCAGGGCAATTCTCCGTACCCCGCTCTCCACATAAGTTGCCAGGAAGGTAGTCCGGTACTGGATCAACGTGGTAATGGCGATCAGCGAAAGACACAACAGACAGCCAATGAAATAAAACATACCTCTGCCTGCCATCGTCCCCTGCAAATAATCTCTTACCAGAAAATACAGCATCCATACCGGGAACATCAATACCAGATTGGAACATGTCACGGATATAAATGCCTTTATCATATCCTTTGCACCTTTTTCGGAAAGTGCATATTTATGCTGCAATTTTGCCTGTAAACTGCTCATTCTAATACTCCCCCTTTCCTACTTTCCAGCTGACGGATTTGTTATATGCTTCCCACATATGGGCATACAGACCGCCCTGGGCTAGCAATGTTTCATGATTTCCCTGTTCCACAATTCCGCCATCCTTCAACACACAGATACGGTCGCTCTCCACGACGGAGGAAAGTCTGTGGGCAATCATGATCACGGTCTTGCCTGCGGAAAGCTTCGTAAATGCCTTCTGTACCTTTGCCTCATTGTCGGGGTCGGCAAAGGCTGTCGCCTCATCCAGGATCAGGATCGGCGCATTTTTCAGCATTGCTCTTGCAATGGACAGACGCTGTGCCTCGCCGCCGGATACATAGGTGCCCTGACTTCCGATTACGGTATCCACTCCCTTCGGCAGCTTGGCAATAATGTCCTCACACTGGGCATTTTTCAAAGCTTCCATGACTTCCTCTCTGGTGGCATCCTTTTTGCCCATACGGACATTATCATAAATGGACATCTTCAGCAGCTTACTGTCCTGAAATACGAAGGACACCATATCCATCAGCTGTGCGGAAGGAATATCCTTTACGTCCACGCCGCCGATGCTGATCTTCCCTTCGGTGATATCATAGAAACGGGCAATCAGACTGGCTAGCGTCGTCTTACCGCCGCCGGAAGGTCCTACGAAAGCGACATGCTCCCCTTCTCTGATCTCCAGATTGATCTGATGCAGGGCATCCCGCTCTGCATTTTCATAGCGGAAAGACACATTCTGCAGGGCAATGGAATGTTCCCGGATGTTCTGTTCTTTTTCCGCTTCCGGCAGAGGCTTCCTGTTGAGGATGCTGTCGATCCTGTTCAGGGAATCTTCCACGAGCATCTGATTTTCTCCGCTGTATGCGATCTTATTTAAGGTAACTGTCAGTACCGGCGTAATGATGATGTAAAATAGCAGGTTGATCAGTAATTCCGGATCTCCCCCTGCCCCACCGAACCAGTATGCGGCACCGATCAGGACAGCGAAGATGGCATTAATCAATGTAGTAAAGCCTACCATAGGCCACATCAGTTCCAGGGTATAGGCGATGGTCCATTTTTCATATTTTTTAATAGCGGTCTGAAACCGCTTGAAGGAAAATACCGATTGTCCGAAGGTCTTCACCACCGGAATGCCGCGGACATATTCCACGGCTTCACTGGACATCTCTTCCAGTGCATTCTGGTACTCTTCCATCTTGTCTTTCATACGCTGGCCGGTCATGGCTCCCATGATAAGAAAAGCAAATACCACAGGCACCAGACTTAATAAGCCTAGTTTCCAGTCAAACACTACCAGTAAAAGCAGCAATCCCACAGGAGTTGCCATCGCTCCCGCCTTATCCGGCAACTGGTGTGCCAGATAGGTCTCTGTGGCTGCGGTGGATTCATTGACGATCTTGCGGATTTTGCCACTGCCTTCACTGTCCATGAACCCCATGGGAAGTGTCAGAATGTGCCGCATCAGGATGCTGCGCATGTTGGCCTGCACATGGAATGCCGCAATGTGGGAGCACAGCAGTCCGCAGATATAGATGAACATAGATAACAGTGCAAATCCCACCGCACGCCAGCCCAAGACGGTCAGATTCTGCGCTTTGCTGTAATCCGGTGCCGCCAGTACGACTTCCTGCATGATCCGCCAGATATCATAAAACGGCAGTAATGCAATCAGTGCACTGACCGCGGACAGAATCCATGACACGATAGTCAGGTACTTGTAGTTGCCCGCATAAGCGAACAGCTTCTGCATAGAGCTTTCTTTTTTCATGTGATCTTTTCCTCTTTTCCTTTGATTTTATTTGATTCTTCAATTTCTAAAATTTCTTTTCCTTTCGCCCGGATTTTCATCATTTCTCTTTTCCGGACATTTTAGGCTCTATTGTCTTTCCTATCTAACACTGCTTATTGAGAATTAGTTTCAACTAACCGTCGGTTTTTAAGATAGACTGCTACCGTAATCTTCCATAGCAGTCTTATCTTATGATTCACCCCAGCTTGATGATGGCTCCCCATCCACCATAGTGATATTTCTCCAGCATATGCAGATATTTTCTGGCAGTATCCCTGTCCATGCGGTGTCTGACGACTTCGAACATGCTGTCAAACATGGCTCTCGCCATGATATGTAGGAACTCCTCGGTGATCATGCTGCCTTCCTGTAGGAATTGTGTGGCTTCCATATACTTGTAGGTATACTCCGTCTCAATGTCCACCAGATGTTCCACGAAATCCTGATACTTGGTACCGTAAGAGGCATCCAGCAGTAACCGGAAATCATCGAACCGATCATAGACATAGTCAAGCATTTCATCCATACCGCCTACCACATAATCCTCCATTACCTTCGGCTGTTCCTCTGCCTCTCTGGCATGAAACGCCTCCTGGGTCTTAAGGAATATCTGCGTCAGCCCTTCCGCCGCCGGTTCCACGATCGCACAAAACAATCCTTCCTTGTCCCCAAACCGGGAATAGATGGATCCGGTAGTAGTGTCTGCCTTGGCTGCGATCGTACGAAGCGACGCTTCGGAATAGCCCTTCTCCAGGAATTCTTCTCTGGCACAGACGAGAATTCTCTCTGAAACTCCTTCGATTGGTTTTGTCAATTTTTCCTCCAAAAAAATATTCATAACAGTGTTATATAACACTGTTCAGACTGTAGACAAAGCTCCTTCCTGTGAGGGAGCTTTTCTTGTGTCATGACTGCAAAAATTATGTACTTACAAGCATATAAGAA
>ENA-OURJ01001232-OURJ01001232.1-human-gut-metagenome-genome-assembly--contig:-NODE-1232-length-11088-cov-2.41602_pt1 | contig 11088 bp, 10 predicted proteins | sample MGYA00242096_ERZ508981 | MGnify/ENA primary metagenome ERZ508981 (study PRJEB26280, sample SAMEA2531404) | human gut metagenome | biome: human gut; feature: human-associated habitat; material: faeces... | reverse complement strand
ATCTGCATTCTGCCCGCTAAACTTTTCTCCTCCAAGTCGTGGTTTGTCCAAAAATTCAATGTTAAGCATCTTATCAACCCTGAAATGTTTAACTTTTTCATCACTTGAATCAATTGCAACCATATAATAGTTCTCATCATCCCAAGTTAAAGCCCAAGGACTTACTATGTAAGGTTCTCCGTCCTTTCTCAAAACCATTTCCTTCTTCACATTCCACTGGAAATACTGAAAACTAATCATAGAATTTCTGTCAATTGCAGTATGTATCTTATCCACATTATAATAAATCTTCTCATTAGTTGTCTTTACGCGCTGAGATACATAAACCTGATGCTGAAGCTGTGATGCCTGATATTTGCTTGCCAAACCCTCAATCTTCTTAATAAGTTGGTTAGTCTTCCTTTCAGTAATAAATTTAGCTGACTGCACCGAATCTACCAATAACTTCAACTCTGCCAATTCAAACTGTCTGCTTACCAAATAATAGTAATAAGTTCTGTCGTGCTGTTCTCCTACAATATCCAATCCATATTGACGCAAATTCTCAATATCATTATAAAGACTTTTACGTTCAGCATTCACCCCATACGCCTTTAACTCACTAATGATTTCATTCATTGTTATGCTATGCTGCTCATCAGTTTTCTCAGTTAATATCTTTATCAGATATACTATCTTTAATTTCTGATTGCTTCCTTTTGCCATACCTACCTCCTTGCCCCTAAGCAGGTCTGTTTCTTTTGTTAAAAAATATACCTCTATTCTACACCAAAACAGTTGTCTATTCTATGTGGCAATTTCAACAATTTTAGTCTGTCATATATATTAATGTTTATTAGAGCTTCGCCACTCCTTTATTGCTTCACTTATAGTATTATAATCCCTTTGAAAAAGTTCTTCACTAATCTGCCTGTGTAACAAATCCCACGGCACCTTCTCCATTATCTTTGTTATAACAAAATCCTTGCTCCTCTGTTTGTACTTAGGCATACCGTTAATCTCCTGTATATGGGAAAGTTCCGGTCGCCACAATATACTTAGCTTACGCTTCATCTTATAAGTTCGTTGGGCACGCTTGTTAATTTCCGGCTCTCTTAAAACATTAAATTCCACACTTTCTTCCTTACTAATCGCCTCAATAATTCCCCAGTATTCCGGAACATGTTCTTCAATATGCTTTGAGTGGCTACTTCCCACAACCACATAATTATAATCAAAAAACTTATTATAATCCTTCACCTGTCTTGCAAGCCTTGCATATGTATCCGCATCACTTTTGATTTCCACGCCAATAAGCTTCTCTTCAAGAACAAGCATTACATCAGCTCTTGATTTTGCAATCTGCTTTTCTTCTATTATTCGTACCTTACCGAATTTTTCATCAAAAAAATCAAATAACGGCTCTCTTATATCCTGATCTTTTAACATTTCGTTCCTCTATTACACGTCCTATCCAACACATTCTATATTATATATGTTATTCTCTGTTATATTTGATATTCTGTAATTCTAATCTCTCTATTTCGTGGACTTTGCCTTTGGATAAATTCTCTCCATTCTGCCATCATCAAAATGACTATCCATAACCTTCTGCCATTGGGAAGTTGCACTTATGCCCTTATCTCTCTCATCATATCTGATTAAGGCTAAGCTTGATACACCACAATTTATTACCATAAATATTATCAAAATCCATGTGACAATTTTGCCCCATAGCATTGGTAATAATTCTATTGCTCTAGATATGTACGGATAAAGTTTTTTAAACCAGACAACTGCTGCTATGCCCCAGAAAAAACAATACAACAGATTAATTCTACCACCCAAGTTAAAAGGAATATCGCTATAATCCCAAAATACTTTTCCAAAAACTATCTCCGTAAAAACGCTGCACAAATATTCATAAGCACCACCAAGGAGAGTGCCTACCGCAAATAAGAAGCTGTCGCTTTTGTCTTTATATTTATAAAGCATCTGAGTAACCACAGCTATTGCAAGTCCCCAGACAATACTAAAAGGTCCCCAAACCACACTGCTTCGGCTCATCCACACGCCTTCAGTTATTCTGCAAAAAATAGTTTCCGTTATATCACCAAGAAACGCTCCTATAAAAAACAACAATACTATTTTATAAAAACTACATCCGTAGGCAAAAACCTTAGTTTCACTTTCTTCTTTTGACTGAACTTTTATATTTTCAGTTTTTTGTGCTTTAGGATAAGCTTTGTGAATACGTCCGTCTACAAAATTGTAAATTAAAGTTCCAAGTTTTACCCTAACGCTGTCTATCTTATCATTGGCACTTTCCCATTTTTTTAAATTTTTGCTTTTTCCTTTTAACAAAAGATAAGATGCCAATATGTCTACTATCATTACCCCTACAAGAACTAATAAAGTGACGTTCATTAACAGTTCCGGCAAAATTGTAAGAATTTTTAATGTAATCTTATTTCCCCATTTTACAATAACATAACCTAAAAATCCCCAAAACACTGAAACAGGAACGCATACGTATCCGTCAAAATTCCATTTAACATTGGAGTAATCCCACCAACGTTCTTTAAATGCCAATTCAATAAGATGTCCTGCTATCCACTCAACTACAGTGGCATAAATCATTGCAAATAAAAATAGCCAGATTCCTGTTAATTCCTGTAACCCCACCGTAATTATTACTGCTGTTATTCCATAAAGAACACAAAAAGGTCCATTAACCAAACCTCTGTTAGCGAATTTTTTCTGTTTTAATGATGCCGATACTGTTTCAAATAGCCATCCCAGAAATGAATATATAAAAAACATCCATAATAAATCATAGACAGTAAAATGTATCATTGTCTTTCTCCTCTTGTATAAAACCCGGGTACAAAATACGCACCCGGGTTCTTTATTTAAACATATATTGTTCTGTATATTTATATGACACTTATATGTGTCTTTTGACCTTTAAATTAGATCTGTGGTCCTGCTGAAACTAAAGCCTTACCAGCTTCATTTCCTTCATACTTAGCAAAGTTCTTGATGAATCTTTCAGCTAAGTCCTTAGCCTTAGCTTCCCATTCTGAAGCATCAGCGTAAGTATCTCTAGGATCAAGGATTCCTGTATCAACACCTGTAAGTTCTGTTGGAACTTCAAAGTTGAAGTATGGAATTGTCTTTGTAGGAACTTCGTTGATTGCTCCGCTTAAGATAGCATCGATGATACCACGTGTATCCTTAATTGAGATACGCTTTCCTGTACCATTCCATCCTGTGTTAACTAAGTAAGCCTTAGCTCCATTCTTTTCCATCTTCTTAACTAATTCTTCAGCGTATTTTGTTGGATGAAGCTCTAAGAAAGCCTGTCCGAAACATGCTGAGAATGTTGGTGTAGGTTCTGTAATTCCACGTTCTGTACCAGCAAGTTTTGCTGTAAATCCTGATAAGAAGTAGTACTGTGTCTGAGCTTCTGTAAGGATTGATACTGGTGGTAATACTCCAAATGCATCTGCTGACAAGAAGATAACGTTCTTAGCTGCTGGTGCAGATGAAATAGGTCTTACAATGTTTTTGATATGATTGATTGGGTAAGATACACGAGTATTTTCTGTTACACTCTTATCTGCAAAATCAATCTTTCCTTCAGCATCAAGTGTTACGTTCTCAAGAAGAGCGTCACGTCTGATTGCATTGTAGATATCTGGTTCTGATTCTTTATCTAAGTTGATAACCTTAGCGTAGCATCCACCTTCAAAGTTGAATACGCCGTTGTCATCCCAACCATGTTCATCATCACCGATAAGTAAACGCTTAGGATCTGTTGAAAGTGTTGTCTTACCTGTTCCTGAAAGACCGAAGAAGATTGCTGTGTTTTCACCGTTTAAATCAGTGTTAGCTGAGCAGTGCATTGAAGCAATTCCCTTAAGTGGAAGGAAGTAGTTCATCATTGAGAACATACCCTTCTTCATTTCTCCGCCGTACCATGTATTAACGATAACCTGTTCACGGCTTGTTATATTGAACACAACTGCTGTTTCTGAGTTAAGTCCTAATTCTTTATAGTTTTCAACCTTAGCCTTTGAAGCATTGTATACAACAAAGTCTGGTTCGAAGTCTTTAAGTTCTTCTTCTGTTGGCTTAATAAACATATTTGTTCCAAGCAACTTCAACGATGAAACGGATTGCCATACGTGTGTCTTTGTTTGCTCCACAGAAAGCATCTACTACATAAAGTTTCTTATTTGAAAGTTCTTTAATAGCAAGATCCTTTACAGCAGCCCAAGCTTCCTTGCTTGCCTTGTGGTTATCATTCTTGTATTCATCTGTTGTCCACCATACTGTGTCTTTTGAATTTTCGTCTTCAACGATAAATTTATCTTTTGGTGAACGACCTGTATAAATACCAGTCATAACGTTAACAGCACCAAGTTCGCTTTCCTGTCCTTTTTCGTAACCTTCAAGTTCTGGTTTTGTTTCTTCTTCAAATAATGTTTCATATGAAGGATTGTACACGATTTCTGTTGTACCTGTGATACCATACTTGTTTAAACCTCTTTTCTTTAAATATAGTAATATAATGAACACCTGCTTGCGCCGGCTCTTATATCAACCTTGTGGAACTAAAAAACAAAGTTCCCTAATATGATATTATACATATTTTCGTTGTAAATTCAACTGAAATCGCCTTGTTTTTCCTTTATTAATAAAGTAAAGTGTTCAATTAATTAATGAAAGTGTTGGTTTTTTAGACTAATTGAAGTCTAACTTTTGTGGTTCACCTCACTCACAGCCTTTTTATTTTGTTCCTGTATATTTAAAGTTTCTATTTTTATCTTCTCATATAACATATACATCCCCTGCCCCCCTGCCACAAAGGAAATCACATAATATGGCATAATGTACAGTGCCTTGCCTTCCCACAGGAAATGGAATATGAAGCCTCCAAGTACTGCCACCTGTAGTAACAGGTTCCAGATGGTAAGCTGTTTTCTTTTTGCTATAAGGTATGCAAGGTTTCCAAGCCAGATAAATATAAGATATAGTTTCATTATTACGAATATGATTTTGTTTGCTTTTCCCTTTTCTATACTTTTAGCTACCTTTGACCATTCTGCGTGATTATCCATTGCCTGAAGCATCCAGAAAGTTTGGAATGTTGGTTCGCACCACTGTGTTGTGATTTTATTTTTTGCAAAATCCACAAACTCTAATGGTTTGCTTTTAAACTCACTTAGTCGTTCACTTATGTTTTCTCCCGCTATTTCTGATGCTTTTTCACTGTCACGACCTGCGTTTACAAAAGTTGTCAAATTATAAGCGTTGTACCAGCCATCAACACCGCAACCTAACTCTTTTGTACCCTTCTGCAATCCCATGGCTATAAAGCATTTCGCCGGAACGCCTTTTGAAATAGTTACATTAGCCTTTTTTGCATAATACAGATTTACACATTTAGGCGCCATCAACGCTCCCATTAAGATTATTGAGAAAACTACATATTTTAATTTTTGTTCTTTTATTCCATAAAATAAAGTAACCAAAACTGCTGCAATTACAAAAATCAAACAATTGCTTTTGCTTATTGTTCCCATGCAGAAAGCCAGAAAACTTATTACAAAATTAAGGATTTTTCCATTTTCTTTTGCAAGGATAAGATTATAGAAGCCTACTAATGAGAAGAATAGTCCAAATATTGTTCCGTACACAAAGAAGCTATAGAAAATCAATGGGAAACATCCAAAGACCATAACCCAATACAGATTGTGGATTCTAATATTATCTGTCATTTTGGTTAGAATCTTATATAGCATATTGAAAATTCCTGCCATTGCAAGAACATTAAAAAGCATTATTGCGATGTAATTATCTTTTCCGAATATGTAATAAATAATTTGAATAATGCCGATTATTCCAAGCTGTTGCGGATATGCTACCAAATATCCTTCACCTGTAAGCTCGCTGTAATCTCCATCAAGAAAACTTGATGCAATTCTCTGAACAACACTTTGGTCACTTATAGGGTATGCCCTTACCATAACTATGTATGCGATTCCAATTACAATAACATATATTGTTGCAATATTGGCAAACTTCTTTGTATCCATTTTTAGTAATTTTGTATATCTGTCAATAATATACAGAATTGCAAAAATAGTTACCACATACAAAATTATCATAAGAATATTGTTAAGGCTATACTCTGCATATTCCTTGTAATCGTTAACTTTTATATCAATTTTTGTTGTTCCCAAAATATTAAAAATTGATAGAATCCCAAACATTGCCACAAGGATTCCCCATATTATTTTTTGAATTACATTTCCTGTTTTGTTAATTATTGCATTCATACTTTTCTCCGTTTCTTCTTTATTATTTAGATCACATTGTCTAAGGTCTTATCCCACATATGCCGTGCAATTATGTTTTAACTTGCTAATCTTATCTAATTATCAGCTGTTCCAAGGATTATACTTATCAATCTCTTGTTTAACATTATTGTTCTATTCCAAGGATTGATTATTACACCCTCAATTTCATCCACTGTTAATGCTGATTGAAAAAGCTTATCCATATCTGTTAAAAAAGTAGATTTTACACTGTCGCCACCTTTTAACTCTTCATCAAAACCTGTAAAAGCAACCCACCAGTTTTTTCCGTCTGATGTTTTTACTGCCTGAACGTTCATTTCATTGCTTAATGGTGAAGGTTCAACTGCAATAATAAGCTGTCCCTGTTCTTTCATTCTTCTTCTGATAACTGTAAGTGCGTGCGCCAACAGTTCAGGTGTAGACTGACTTTGAAGTGTGGCAATGGCTTCTTCGATTTTTTCATTGCCCTGCAGTCCCTTGTCCACTTTTGAATTATCTTTATTCATATTTACTCCATTCGTAATTTTTATTTTCAAAATGATTCCTGATTATTTTTGAAACCATAGATTCCTAATTAGTTTTTGAATCATTTATTTCTAATTATTAATTAAAGATTTTCCAATTATCTTAGGTAAGATTTTGACCTTAGCATTTCTATTGCTTTGGAGGTCTTCCTGTCTGTAGCTATTATACCCTTTTTCCCCGATTTTTGAAACTTAGTTTTGTCGGCACTGCTTTTAACATTTATGCCAAGCAACTGGTTGTTGAAAGTTGAGCTGTCCTTAAAGTCAAATATGCACAACTGATTTTTTGCTCTTGTAACTGCCACGTAATAAAGTCTTCGCTCTTCCTCGTAAGTTTTTATTTCCTCATCTGTGGCTTTCTTTCTGTTGGCAACCACCTTTTCAGGAAAAACTCCGTCCTTTACATCCATTATGTATACCGTATCGTACTCCAAACCTTTGCTTGAGTGAATTGTAGACAAAGTAAATTTGCAATCATAATTGTTCTTTTTATTCTTTATAATCATTGCCAGTTCATCAAGACGATTTAGAAAATCTTCCGGTGTTTTCTCATTTGCTGCCAAAGCCTGGAGAATACTTATCTTGCCATCTTTTATTTTTGCTCTTTCAAGATAAGCAGAATAGCCCATAAAATTAACAATTCTATAAACTGCTTTGTAGGCCGACTCTTCTAAAATGCTTTCTATATGAGTCTTCATTGCCTTTAGACTTTTCTCCGTGCCTTTTGGGATTCTTCCATATCTTAATGCACTGTCAATTACGGGAATGCCTTTTTCTTCACTTATACGGCAGGCTTCAATTGCTCCCATTTTGCTTAAATATGTTCCGATTTTAAAATATATCTGCATAAAGATTTCCGTATCCTTTGGATTTTCTGCAAATCTTATTATGTTTTTTATGTCTGTAACTATTTTGTGATTGAAAAACGTCAGGTCAGCGTTTTTGATTTTGTAATCAATGCCACTTCTCTCAAGCATATCCACAACCGGAATTATGCTTTCATTATCTCTGTACAAAACTGCCGTATCCACGTTGCAGTTTTCTGCCACCTTTGTTAAATAGCTATACTGAGACTTTCTTGTTTTTACTTCAATAAGTCGAATATCTTTTGCCATACCCCTTGAAGCTTTCATATTTTTCTTGTGTCTTAATTTGTTTTTCTGAATAAATCTGTCTGCTGCAGTTACAATTGCTCCGTCAGACCTAAAGTTTTCTTCCATTAGAAGAATTTTTCCTTCAGGATAAGTTGACTCAAAAGAAAGCAATGCTTCCGGGTAAGCCGCCCTAAATCCGTAAATACTCTGATCCTCATCCCCAACCATGAACAGCTTCTTATTTTTCATTGCAAGTATTTCAATAATTTTGTGCTGGATTTTTGATGTATCCTGTGCTTCGTCCACGCAAATATATTGGTACATATTTTGAAAATATTCCAAAACCTGTGGTGTGGTCTTTAGCATTGTGTAGGCATAAACCATTTGGTCGTCATAATCCATTAATGACTGTCTGCGAAGTTCCCCACAATATGCCTTGTAAATTTCAGCAAGTGGCAGGTTTTCCTTCTTGCCAAGGCTTTCAATTTCTTCATTTGAAAGCATCATGTTTTTTATGTATGTAATCAGGGTAATAACTGTCTGCAAGTCATTTTCCGACGGATATTCGTTAAGTTCTTTCTGATAAATCAAAGACAATATTTTAGATTTAAAGCCTTCTTCCGTTATCAGGTCGAAAGCCTTTCTGCCGATGCAGTTTCCGTAATAGTTAATTATTTTTGAACAAATTCCGTTAATTGTTCTAAACTCAAGTCTTGCCGCCAGCTGTTCACCAAACATTGTTTCAAATCTCTGTCTCATGTAGTTAGTTGCCGCAACTGTATATGTAACAGTGAGAATTGATTCAGGCTCTATTCCAAGACAATAAATCATATACCCCAGTCTTGTAACAAGAACCGTTGTCTTTCCACTGCCCGGAACTGCTAAAAGCAGTGTAGGATTTTGAACCGACTGCACTGCTTTTAACTGTTGATTATTTAGTTTTATATTAAACTGTTCCTTAAATTGCTCTAGCGTCATCTTTTTCATAATCAATAAACATTAAGAAGAAAGCAAAGAATAAAACTACTGAGCAACAAAGAATTGCCCTTTCGTGGAACATATGTATAAAGAAGTTACCGATTACTGCCCCGGTTACGAAGCATACAATAATTCCATAATACAATACTGCTTTCTTAAAATCTTCCTTATCTTTTTTGCGAATGAAATTACAAAGGTTCTGTGTACCACTTCTCAAATTTCCTATACACATAGTTGTGGCAATGCCGTTACCTCTGATTTTTCTAAAACTTTCAACCTGTATTCCGCAGGCAAAAGATGTAAGTGAGTTGGCTATAAGGTTCATGTCAAGTGGAATAAAAGCTACGCCCACAAGTATAATTCCCTCAAATAAAACAGCCACCTGTCTCCAATGTAAAAGGTCTCTTTCTTTAGCACGAACAAGCTCTGCTATGGCAATTCCTATTGCAAAAGCAAAAACCGGGAAGAAGTAATGAAGCGCTCCCCTGAGATTTCCCTCTGACAAATTTACACCAAACAGCAACATGTTTCCTGTCTGGGCATTGGCAAAAACCTGATCCCTCTGTATGTAAGAGTACGCATCCATAAATCCACCTGAAAATGCAAGAAGTATTCCAAGTTTTATAGTCTCTGACATCTGCCTTGTCTGTTTCATAATAATCAACTCCTATAATCATTTCTAATATTATCGTATAATTATTTATATATTTTTTTCATTTCCAAATTTTTAGGATTCTTTTTTTGCATTAATATAATTCATAATAAGCTCTGCCGTCTTTTCAAAACCAATCTTACCTGTATCAAGGCAAAGCTGATATTCTTTTGCATCTCCCCACACTGTGTCAGTGCAGTATTTATGGAAAGATGTTCTTTTCTCGTCAACTTCTTTTATATACTTTTCCGCCTCTTTTTCTGAAATTCCGTCTCTTTCCATAAGATGTTTTATTCTAAATTCTTTGTCCGCAAAAAGATATACTGATGTAACATCCTTGCTATCTTGGTATATTATATTAGCACATCTTCCAATAATTATGGCGTCTTTGTTTTCGGTAATAGCCTTAACAAGTTTTAATGACCTATCCATTGGCTTCGTATTTCCAAACCCCATTGCTATTCCATATAAAAGACTATTAATAGGTACTTCATTAAAAAAATTACTGTGTTCTTCAGCCTGTCCTAGCTGCTTTGCTTCTTCAAGCAATTTCTTTTTGTCAAAAAGTTCCATGCCAAGTTTATTAGCCAATATTCTTGCAACTTCATGTCCGCCGCAACCACATTGTCTTGCAATTGTAATTATCATAATATGCCTCCTATCCGCACCTCTTCAATCCTCGGTGGGATTTTTGCTTAATAGAATTTCCAAATTAATTTCTTATTAAATAAAAATCTGTCCGCCATTATTATAACACTTTATATAAAATTTGCAAAAACAGATGCTCCTACCATTGTGCAAATTCCTGCTATTACTATTGAAAGGCTGCTCATTGCCCCTTCAATCTCGCCCATTTCCATTGCTTTTGCAGTACCAATGGCATGGGAAGACGTTCCCAGAGCTATTCCCTTTGCCACAGGATTTGTTATTTTAAATATTTTGCAAACTGCCTCACCACATATGTTACCAAGAACTCCTGTAATGATTATTACCGCAACTGTAATTGTAACATATCCACCAAGTTCTTCTGAAATTCCCATTCCAATTGCTGTTGTAATGGACTTAGGCAACAATGTTACATATTCTTCATGACCGAAATTAAATATTAAAGCAAATACAAATATGAAAACCAAACTTGTAAGTACACCTGAAATTATGCCTGCAAATATTGCTACCATATTCTCTTTAAGTAATTTAATCTGCTGATACAAAGGTATTGCAAGACATACTGTTGCCGGTGTTAAAAGATAACTTAAATACTGTGCGCTTTTGTTGTAATTATTATAATCTACCCTAAACAAGAGCAGACAGCATATTACAAATATTATTGAAATTAAAAGTGGGTTAAAAATAGCTGACTTAAATTTTCTTTTTAATAATAAGCCTAACTCGTATCCCATTACACTTATTACTACACCTATTGTTGTAGAATTAATTATCATCTGATTCATGTTTTTTTCTCCTCTTTATCACATACTGGGTTACTTTTCCTG
>ENA-OURJ01001217-OURJ01001217.1-human-gut-metagenome-genome-assembly--contig:-NODE-1217-length-11236-cov-5.70101_pt1 | contig 11236 bp, 7 predicted proteins | sample MGYA00242096_ERZ508981 | MGnify/ENA primary metagenome ERZ508981 (study PRJEB26280, sample SAMEA2531404) | human gut metagenome | biome: human gut; feature: human-associated habitat; material: faeces... | reverse complement strand
AACAAATATTATTTTCTTTGTGAGCTATGGAGATAGGATTCTAACAATCTTGGGAAGCACTGCTTCTCAAGATTGTTGCTCAGAAGCCTATCGGAATGTCCAGCGAACAGAAACATAATATTTCGTTTATACCGTTTTTCTTTTTCATTAACATATAAAATTCTGACTTGTGAAAGGACGCTTATATCTGCCCCTCACAACCTATAAAAGCACCACAGAATCTGCGACACTACGCCAATTAAACTCCGGTTATTTAAACAAATTTTTGAAGAACTCCCCAATCGCACTAAAGATATTTCCAAAGAAGTTACCAATAGATGCCATGATTCCGGAAGAGCTTCCTCCATTTTTAAAGGAATTGTAGAGAGAGGCTGCGTAATCCACCAGTCCACTTAAATCAATTCCAAGAGAAGTGATTTTCAAAAGAAGATCAACGATTTTCTGTCTCTCATCATCAGATAAAGTGACGCCATATTTATCACAGGCTTCATCAATTGCTTCGTTGATACTCTTCTCGTCAGTCAGTCCTTTTTCTGCGATCAGTGACTTGATGTAAGCAATAAACTCCTCCACTTCCTGATCGGTCAGACCCTGAATGGAAGCTTCCAGTTCTCCGGTGACAACAAGTTCATTTAACGCTGCATCTACAACGTTATCCTGTACTGCTTCCCCGGTCATTGCCTCATATGCATCAAAGATTCCAACCAGTGCAGCGGTTCCGGAAATTGGCTTAGGACCTGCAACGATGATATCTGCATCTGTAATTCCAGCAGTTGTCAGCGCATTTTTGTACATACCAACGGTACAGTATGTGATATTGTTCGTAGAAATGTTTAATCCATTTCCTTTTTTACGTTTTACGATCACGACAGAAGACCATGACTTGCTTCCAATTTTGGAAGAATCCACATAGGAATCCAGATACTGATGCTCCTGTGCATTTGTAACGTAAGTCACGTTATAATTTGCCAGATTGGCAGGATCGATTCCCATAAGGGATAATACGGTATTTTTCTGGTCATCGGACAAATCCGCGCCGAGTGCAAGATAAGGTTTATCATCTTTCTTAATCTCAACATTATCGTTATTCTCATCCACAATGACATCTCCAGTCACATTTTCTGTGGATTTTTTATCATCTTCTACCGTTACCCCACCTGTAACATTATCGGTTGTGCCACTGGTGGAAGTATTTGTGCTGTCAGAATTTGTTGTTGTACTGCTCTGCGAATCTGAAGCAGCATTATTGGTTGCATTGCTCTGTGAATCTGAACCTGTACTGTTCTGTGTATCTGAACTTGTGCTGCTCTTTGAATCTGAAGCTGTGCTGTTTTGTGTATCCGATCCTGTATTTCCAGTCGAACCGGCATTGGTATCTGCACCTGTTGCACTGCTGTCATTCTGCGTTGCTGCATTATTCTCTGACTGTGTTGTCTGGGAATCACCGGATGTGGCATTGCTCTCTTCCTGCCCGGTGGAGTTCTGCGCAGAAGCATCTGCTGCAAATGATGTTACATGTGTTGGTATCATCATCACTGCAGCTAAAATAATTGCTGCAATTCTCTTTGTCATTCTCTTTCTCTTCACTTTTTCTTCCCTCTCTTTTTATTGCGGATCGCAGTATTTGCTCATATGAAAACCATCATTTCCACATAATAAAAATCTGCTTTGAGATTCCCCAAAACAGATTTTTATTTTACTACATCTCACTATAAATCACAAGTTAACATAATATGTTTATAAAAAATTAAGAAACCTATATACTTTTTCCTCATCATTTCGTAATACCCTATAGGAAAAATTATCTGTATCCATATTTTTACGTATCGATCCGCACTCTCATCCATGCAAGAAGATCTGCATACACTTTATCGCGGTCTGTCTCATTTAAGATTTCATGTCTGTCATTTTCGTAGAGCTTATATGTAATATCCAGAGAACCTGCCTCTTTGAAGAGATCATACACTTTTTTCACACCGACACCGTTATCTCCCACCGGATCATCCTGACCAGATACAATAAAAATTGGAAGCTTCTTTGGTACTTTCTTCACATTTTCCAACTGATTATCGTAGAGAACTGCTTCCATCAGCCCCAGATAGCCGTTTAATGTAAATTTGAACGTACACCGCGGTTCGCTATAATAAAATTTTACAATATCCTCATCTTTTGTAAGCCAGCTGTTTGAAAGTGTTTTTCCAGAAAGATCATATTTCTTATATGGTCCGCCAAACGACAGCGATTCTACCAGTTTGCTTCTGTGATGCCAGCCAAAAATTTTTGCCAGGAATCTGCATACATTGATTCCGAGTCTGGTCATACTGTCCGGCACACAACCGGTTCCCATAATGATTGCCCCTCTCAAATCATCATTGTGAATGGTGAGGTATTTCCGAAGCATATAAGATCCCATACTGTGTCCCATCATAAAATAAGGAACACCCGGATTTTCTTTCTGGATCATCGTGCGCAGTGCATGCATGTCTGCGATCACCGTGTCACTCGGATTTTCCGCAAAATATCCCCAGTCATCTTTGGATGCAACGGAATCCCCATGTCCTAAATGGTCATGTCCCACCACCATAAAGCCATTCTCTGTCAGGAATTCAGCAAATAGTCTGTAGCGCTCTACAAACTCTATCATGCCATGTGTGATCTGTAAAATTGCCTCATACTTTCCATCTTCCGGAATCCATTTGACTGCATGGATGGTTGTTTTGCCATCCGCTGATAAAAATGTAAACTTCTCCTCTTTTGCCATACTTTTCCCCTCTCTTTTCCATGATTATAAATTAGATATATTTTAAAACCTGTGGCTTCTTTATTCTGTCTGGACGAAACGATGGACTTCCTCCACATTGCGTTCTAATTCATCCGCACATTCTTTGTGCTCTTTCCACTCCTGGCGCAGTGTTTCCGCTTTGGATAACACTCTGCTCTGCACTTCGAAAAATTCATTTTCACCCTGACAGAGACTTTCTAATATTTCTTCAATATTTGTTTCTTCTTCCACATTTTCATGATCCGTTTCCACTGCCTTTTTGTCCCTGTCTTCCAGAAGTTTCACCAGAGAACCGTTATTTTCTTTTAAGAGATCATTTAACGCATGAATCTGTTTTTCCGCCTCTGTGGCAGTTTCCTCAAAACCACTGATCCTCGCAAGCACATCCGCAACCGCCGAAGTATACTGCTCTGCGTTCACACGCACTTCCTCTGCCGCTGTCACAAATTTTCTTCCGTCTTCTCCCATGCGTCCTGCCTCGATTGCTGCGCCGAGTGCCAGAACTCCCATATTCTGTGAAATATCTGCCAGTTTCTGTAACGCCTCTTCAACAGACTCTCTCTCCTGACAATATGCCTCATAGAACAATTCTATCTCCTTCATGGGTGTGGTGACGTACTTGTTCTTCTCTACAACTTTTGCAATTTTCTCGTGCTCACCCTCCATTTGCTGGCAGAGTGCTTCTTTTTCCTGCTGCAATCTGATATTCTGTTCATTCTTTTTTGCAAGCTGCTGTTTCAACAGTACGGTCTGTCCTGAATTCGCCTCTGAACACTCCTTTAACAGTTCCAATTCCTCTGAAACCGCCGTGATTGTCTCATCCAGTTCCGTTTTTGAGATCGTCATCTGTACCAATGTCTCTTCTGCGCTGTCTTTTGCTTTTGCAATATTAGAAATCTGCTCCTGCAGACGGTTCTGTTTTTCCTGTAATGCCAGAAGTTCCTCTTCCAGTTCTTTTGCTTTTTTTCCACCAAACATATGCCATCCTCCAGCTTTTATTGATAATTTCGAATGATAACCTGCACGCTTTCTACTCCATTATACTCGTTAATCTCTGGATAGTACACAATCATTATCCTCAATTTGTTTATCTGACCGCGAAAAGCTTTTTCCACTTCCGCACTTCCATACTTTTCTGCATAATATGCTTTGAACGCCTCAATATCACCAAAATAGACTGCCGATACCGCCTCTCCCGCGGCTGTCAGGAGATTCAGCCGCAACACATTCTGATTTTTTCCGACCACAAAAGCCTTTGTGATACTCAGGTTTTTGTCGGCAAACTGTGGCTTGATATTGGCTTTTCCAAAAGGCTCTAACACTGCAAATTCCCGGATAAGACCGGCATCCGCATACGCTGCGGGCATCGGAATATCAATTTTGATCTTCGGAATCAGGTCATCCTCTGTGAGATTTGCACAGGCATTGATTTTTTCACGGAACTTATCCACGTTTTCTTCCGGAAGAGATAATCCTGCTGCCATCGGATGTCCGCCGAATTTTTCCAGAAGTTCCCTGCACTTACATAGTTCCTCATACATGGAGTACTCCTCGATGGAACGCCCGGAGCCCTTCACGCCCTCCTCCGCCTTCGTCAGCACAAATACCGGCTTATGATAAGCCTCCCGGATACGCCCTGCAATGATTCCTGCAAGGCTTTCGTGCACCTGTGGCAGATAAATGACAAGCACTTTATCCGACATGTAATGTTCCTCCACCACACGTTTTGCCTCCTCGACGCCATCTGCTGTCATATCTTTGCGCTGCTGGTTTAACTCCACAAGCTCCCTTGCCGTTTTTGCTGCCTCTTCCTCTCCCTGTAAAAAAAGAGACAGAGACAGTTTTGCTGTATCAAGTCTGCCACTCGCATTGATGCACGGTCCCAACACAAAACCAAAATGGTATGCATTGACCTGTTCCAGTTCTAAATGATTCTGAAAGATCAGGGCGCGCATCCCCCCATTTTTTGTGCGGTGAATGCGTTTTAAACCCTCTTTCACCAAAATGCGGTTTTCGTCTGTCAGATCCATGACATCGCCAACGGTTGCAAATGCGACATTTTCCAGAAATTCATAGGTTTCTTCCAGGGCAAAACCCATTTTTTCATACAATACCTGCAGCACTTTCCATGCGACTGCTGCTCCACATAACTCTTTAAAAGGATACGCACATTCCTGCTGCTTTGGATTCACGATTGCATCTGCGTTGCTGCGAAGGAACTGCTTTTCCCCGTTCTCCTCTGTATAGGGAATCTCGTGGTGATCGGTCACTAACACGGTCATCCCAAGTTCTTTGGCATGCGCAATCTCTGAGATTGCAGCAATTCCGTTATCGCACGTAAGAATGGTATCCATTCCGTCTCTTTTTGCCTGATCGATCAGATTCTCATTGATTCCATAGCCATCCTTCATACGGTCCGGAATCTGCGTGGAAACATTTCCACCACAGTGTTTAATTCCCCGGTATAAAATATAGGTTGACATAACTCCATCTATATCATAGTCGCCGATAATACGGATCGGCTTTTGCTCTTCTATTTTAACTTTTAAAATATCTGTCAAACGATCTGCATCTTTCAATAAATGTGGATCGTATAAATCCTTTAAACTTCCATAGAGATATCTTTCAAATGCCGCCTCCCCGATCACCTCACGGTTTCGGATAAGACGCGCTGTGACAGGGCTGATCCCGAACTCTTTTCCAAGCTTTTCAAAATCAGCCCCTTTGTTGATTACAAACCATTTTTCCATGTAACACCTGCTGCCTGTTTTTTCTTATGAATTTATCTTTTAATAATGCACTTCCATCAGCATCAGTCCACATGCCGGTGCTGTATAGCCTGCGTTCTCCCGGTTTTTGCTCTCTAAGATCTGCGGCAGCTCCTCCGGCGCTCTCCTGCCATCCCCGACCTCGATCAGCGTACCCGTCAGGATCCGCACCATATTTTGCAAAAATCCATTCCCCCGGTAATCGATCCAGAGATCATTCCCTTTCTTCGTAAAATTGATCTCATAAATTGTGCGGACTGCCTTTTTTTTCATTTTCTTATTTCCGCAAAATGAAGTAAAATCATGTGTTCCGATCAGATAGGAAGCAGCTTCTTTCATGCGTTCCACATCGAGTGTTTTCTCATACTGGTACTCATATTTCCGCTCGAAAACATCCGAGATCTCTCCCATATGGATGTGATAGCGGTAGGTCTTTTTCTTTGCGGCGTAACGGCTGTGAAAACGCTCGTCCACCTGCTCAACCGCAATAACGGCAATGTCATCCGGCAGATAATGATTCAGATAGGACAGGATCTTTCCCTCCGTAAAATGCTCCTCAATATGAAAATTTGCCACCTGGCCTTTGGCATGCACGCCCGCATCCGTTCTCCCCGAACCGATGACTTCCACCGCGTGTCCTGCCATCTGTCCCAGCACTGCTTCTATTTTTCCCTGAATGGTCAGCCCGGTGCTGTTCTGCCCCTGCCAGCCCTTGTATCTTGTCCCATCATACTGGATTGTGATTTTATAGTTGTTCATACTTTTTATCCCTGCTTTACTGCAATCTAAACTAACTTTTAGTTTAACACATTTTCTACTCAAATCCTAGTCTGCGATCTGTTCCTGAAACGTTTTTGTGCCGGGGAACTGAAAAATACCAATCCCCCGGCACATTTACTCCACATTTTATACCAGTTCTGCAATCCTTGTCACCGCAACATAGATCTCCGATATTTTATACCAGGTGCGGTAATCTACCACTCCCGTCACAGGCAATCCAAAAATAGACTGGAATTTTTCTACTGCTGCCTTCGTTGCTTCTCCGTAAATCCCATCCGGTGTGATCGTCGGGATTGCCGGATAGGCCTGCGAGATTCTCGCTAACTGTTCCTGGATCTGCCGGACCTTATCTCCGGCAGCGCCCACTTCCAGATTATACCGCGGCCAGGATGCAGGGATACCGGAAATCTCCTCCGCTGTATTGATAAACATATTATCACCATAATAATAACGGAGAATTTCTATCGTTTCGTAGTTCTGATCCCCAAGATATTTGCTTCCCCACTGGCTCAGCCAGTTGCTGCACGTCACGCGCTGTCCGTCACAATACTGCGTCAGGATTGGCTGTCTCACATTTGGTCTGGAAAGATAATTCTGGAACATTTCCTCTACCACATCCGAGATACTCTGGAAAATATTTCTTCCATATACAAATTTCTGGTCATAAGCAGTGGATGTTGTGATGGTGAAGTTATAGCCTTTGTTCCGGTACCATTCCGTGTAAACCCTGTTTAACGTAAAGGACATGATTGCAAGGATATTGGCACGCAGCGTGCTGTCCGGCCACGTGCTGTATATCTCGCTAGATGCCACATTTTTGATGTAATCCCGGTAACGGACATAATAATTTGCCGCATTGGGATCCGATGGCGGTCCGTCATGAACAACGACAAATTCCGGGATCACCACTTTACTCAGCACGATCTCCCCTGAGTCGGAGACAGGCTTGATCTCGGACTCTGCTATTTTTGCCGGAAAATTGCCAAACAACGTATTGACCGGAATCACAATGGAATCTATTTGATTTTCTTCCTCATTTTCTTCCGCCATTCGCACCTGTTGCAATGCGAGCTGCTCTGAAAAAACCTGAACGCCCGAAATACTGACGGGACGATATCCCGGTGCGGTAACTTTGACTGTATATTGGGCAAATGGTTGATTTTCGGAGGGTTCCATCGAGTATTCAAGCGGAGGCGCATCAAGCGTAAGTTTTTCCGACATTCCCGAATCATCCGCGCTTACCTCCTCCACCGTGGAATCCGGATCTCCAGAATAGGAAATGGTGATTCTTGCTCCCTCAATCGGTCTTCTGGTCCGGTTTGTAAGTACTTCTACTTTGAGGCTTCCTTTATCTACAGCCTCTGTCTGGGCATATTTGATATCTGGCATGAACAACCTCTTCATACATTTCCTTATATTATATGCTCAGACATGCAATCCTGTTCTGCTTCCTGTGCAAAACATTCGATTTCCCAACTTCTCAATTTTTATTTCCGTTCTTTATCCAAATCCCCCAAAACTTAATTCTTACTCTACCGTAACTACCTTCGCCAGATTTCTTGGCTTATCAACATCAAATCCCTTATCGGATGACACGTAATATGCTAAAAGCTGTAATGCAACCGATGCAGGTAAAACCATAAATTCATCCTGCATATCCGGAAGCTTGATCACCTGATATTCGGTATCAAGATCACCGGAAAGTGCCTCTTTGATAAATAATACAATATCTGCACCTCTGGATTTTACTTCCTTAATATTGGAAAGCTCTTTTGACATGAGTTTTTCCTGTGTTACCGTTGCAACAACCGGTGTGTTAGTCGTGATCAGTGCAATTGGTCCGTGTTTTAATTCGCCGGAGGCATAAGCCTCAGAGTGAATATAAGAAACCTCTTTCAGTTTCAATGATCCTTCCAGTAAAATAGAGTAATCCAGTCCACGTCCGATCATAAACAGATCCTTTGCTTCCAGAATCTTCTTTGCGATCACATGGATGTCACGTCTTTTCTCCAATACTTTCTGCATCACTTCCGGAACACGCTCTAATTCTGCGATAAAGCTCTTTGTCTGCTCCTCTGTGTAGACACCTCGCAATAATGCCATTTTTGCAACCACAAGATAAAATACGGAAAGCTGTGTTGTGTAAGCTTTTGTACTTGCCACTGCAATTTCAGGTCCTGCTGCGGTGTATAACACATAATCACTTTCTCTTGCAATGGAAGAACCTTTTACGTTGATGATGGATAAGCATTTTGCTCCCTGCCTCTTTGCGTATTTTAATGCTTCCAAGGTATCAATTGTCTCACCGGACTGTGATACTGCGATCACCAATGTTTTCTCATCAATGACCGGATCGGAATACATAAACTCTGATGCAAGTTCTACGTCCATCTGCACATGAACGATAGATTTTACCAGAGCCTGTGCCACAAGTCCCGCATGCATGGCTGTTCCGCATGCTACCACACAAATTCTGTCACAGTCTGTAAAAAGAGAATCCGGCACACCATCCGAGGTAAAATCAGGCAGACCGTTCACGATACGGTCTTTGATCGTATTCTTGATTGCTTCCGGCTGCTCCATAATCTCTTTTTCCATATAAAATGGATAACCATTCTTTCCCGCGCTGTTCAACTCCCAGTCAACGGACAAAAATTCCGGTTCTACCACATTGTCATTTAAATCCGTAAGTACCACATGATCTTTGTGCAACTCTAAAATGTGATATTCCGGTACAACAAAGTATTCATTTGTAAAACGGCAGAGTGCAGTCAGATCTGATGCAAGCATTGCTCCCTCTTTGCATATGGTTGCAACGATCGGGCTGACATTCCGGATCGAGTAGATCACATCCGGCTGATCTTCAAACAGGATCACAAGCGCAAAGGTACCCTTTAATTTGCTCACTGTTTTTTTGATTGCTTCCTTTGGATCTCCCTTGTAATAATGATTTAATAATGCAGCCGCAACTTCACTATCTGTTTCAGAATGAAGGATTTCCTGCAAATCGTAATCAGCGATCAGCTCACGATAGTTTTCGATGATCCCGTTATGAACCAGAGTCACTTTTCCCTGCTGATGCGGATGTGCATTCTGGTCTGTAACTCCACCGTGAGTTGCCCATCTTGTATGTCCGATACCGCAGGTAGACAAAATCTTCTTCGAATCACAAATTGCTCTTAAATCACTTACTCTTCCGGCACATTTATAAACATTTGTCACATGGGAAGTTTCGTCTTTCACTGCAATACCCGCACTGTCATATCCACGATACTCTAATAATTCCAACGCATCTAATAAAACATCTTTTACGTTTTCACTGCCTGTATAACCTATAATTCCACACATATTAAATTTCCTCTTCTTTTCTATTTAAAATTTAAATCATATTCGAATTCAATTGTCCCATTATACCGTATTTGTTTTGCAGTCACCTGCATATTTGCCGGCATATCTCGCACTGGGAGGTACGAAAGGGCGTCCGCCGAATTTTCGATAACCCTTTTCCTCGTTAACCTGTGTATGGTCGTCCTCACAGGTACATGGCGCTAGAAGAGAAACCTAAATGTCTGCAATCAGTCACAGACAGGATTGCATATCTGAAAATATAAACCTTATTCGATTATCAATGTGCTATATATATTGTAAATGCCTTCATAAATGCTGCTACATCTATGAAGGCATCTATAACATGATTACTATACTATGATATGTAAAAAATGTCCAGAAGTTATTTTACTTCCACTGTCCAGCCATATTTATCCGGGATTCTTCCCCACTGGATACCGGTTAAGGTATCATATAATTTCTGTGTCAGTTCACCGATCTCAAAGTTGTTGACTGTCACAACATCATCTTTGTAACGGAGTTCTCCGACCGGTGAGATAACGGCTGCTGTACCTGTACCGAATACTTCTTCCAATGTACCGTCATGTCCGGCTTTCATCAGATCATCTACGGAAAGTCTTGTCTCATTTACTTTGTAGCCCCAGTCACGAAGCAGATGGATCATGGAATCTCTTGTAACACCCGGAAGAACGGTTCCTTCGATTGGTGCTGTGTAGATTTCACCGGCAATTTTGAACATGATGTTCATGGTTCCAACTTCCTCTACATATTTACGATGCTCACCATCTAACCAGAGAACCTGTGCATAACCAAGTTTTTCTGCTTTCACCTGTCCTAAAATAGAACCTGCGTAGTTACCACCACATTTTGTAAAGCCTGTACCACCTTTTACTGCACGGACAAGTTCATCCTCAACCAGAATCTTAACCGGGTTAAGACCTGCTGCATAGTAAGCACCTACCGGGCAGCAGATAATCATAAACTTGTATGCGTTTGCCATATGTACGCCGAGTGCTGCTTCTGTTGCAAACATAAATGGTCTGATATAAAGGGAAGTGTTTGGTTCAGATGGAACCCAGTCAGCTTCTACTTTTACAAGTGCTTCCACTGCTTCGACGAACATATCGACCGGGAATTCCGGCATACAAAGTCTTGCGTTGGAATTGATCATTCTCTTTGCGTTCATCTCCGGACGGAACAGCTGGATTTTTCCTTCTGCTGTACGGTATGCTTTCATACCTTCAAATGTTTCCTGTGCATAGTGAAGTGTCACACATGCCGGATCCATTGTGATAGGTCCTTCCGGAACGATTCTTGCATCTTTCCATCCGTCTTCTTTTGTCCAATCCATGACAAACATGTAATCTGTCATATACTTACCAAAACCAAGATTCTTCTGGTCTGGTTTCTCCTTTAATACCGGTCTTTTTTCAAATCTGATATCCATAATATCCTCCTTTTCCCATTACACTTTTTAGATAATTGCGAAACTCATGAGAACATAAATTGAATTGTGAAAAATTAACAAAAGCTCGAGAAAACACTGGGGAGCGGTCGG
>ENA-OURJ01001210-OURJ01001210.1-human-gut-metagenome-genome-assembly--contig:-NODE-1210-length-11274-cov-4.57634_pt1 | contig 11274 bp, 6 predicted proteins | sample MGYA00242096_ERZ508981 | MGnify/ENA primary metagenome ERZ508981 (study PRJEB26280, sample SAMEA2531404) | human gut metagenome | biome: human gut; feature: human-associated habitat; material: faeces... | reverse complement strand
ACTTATGTTGACCAAGAAAAACATAGATTTTCTGTAGTGACTTGAACTCCTAAGCACTAGTTGTGGGTTCGATTCCCGCTGGGAACATTTGTAAATATAAGATGATAAGTTTACTTAATGATTGTATGTCTTTTGTTTTAGAGTATTTGTGAGTATTAAAAAATTTTAAATTTGAGCGAAAAATAGTTGTAACATTGGTTACTATCGCATATAATATAAACACAGATAAGAATCTGGTGTGCATATGCACATTAATATTTGGGCTGGTCGCAAGACCCGGGTCCACCAAATGGCGGGGAAGACACCCGCCATTTTCATACGGAGAAATAGATGAAAGAATTAAGTTTGAGCCGGAGGGCAATAAAATCAAGGTAGCCGCAATAACAGTCGCCCTCGCCTTCGCCACCTTTGAAAACGTCTGCTATCTGATCCAGAACGGCACAGACCGCTTCTCCTTCATCTTCTTCCGGGGCTTCGGCACGGGAGCCATGCACGTCCTCTGCGGACTGATCGTGGGCGGCGGGCTTGCATACACATGGCGGCGGACGTGGCTGAAGATTGCGGGCACCTGCGGGCTGCTGGGCGCGACCATCACCCTACACGCCATCTACAATCTGCTCATCGCCTACGGCGGTGTTGCGCAGTACATCGCCTACGCCCTGCCGGTGCTGCTGGTGGCAGCGGGAAGATTGTCCACCTTCCGATTATCACGGAGAAAATAACCGAATATCCACTCCTTGAGAGCTGCTTTTTGGCGGCTCTCAATTTTTTTGAAAAAATTTGCATTTTGGGTGAGAGTTTTTTCGATTTTTTGTACCTATATAAATGAAGGGGTTTTTAAGCCGCATTTCAAAAAATCCAGAGAGAAGGTTCAAACGAAATGTACGATACCGCAAAACGAGTCGCACTCGTCAAGCAGCGGGTGCGGGAAAACACCCGCCGGAGGCAGCGGCGCGAGGCAATAAGCCTCTCCGCAGCGTGTATGCTGCTGTGCGCGGCGCTGACGCAGGCGGTGGTCGTTACCGTGTTTTGCACACGATTGAGAAAAAACAATAAACAGCAGGAACAAACCAAGGAGGATGAGGAAACATGAAGAAAAGATTTTTAGCGGCGCTGCTGAGCCTGTGCATGACGCTCACGATGCTGCCAACTACGGCGTTTGCAGCGGTGAGCGATTCGCTGGGCAACACACCCGAGGAAAATCAGGCGATTTTGGAGCAGCTCTCCGCCTCGACCGGCGATAGCAGCGACCAGGTGCTTTCCATGCTGAACGCTTTGGGGCTGCTGGATGAAGACGGCAATTTCAAGGTGGATCAAACCATCACGCTGGACGGTCAGGTGTTAACACTGGCGGCTGTCATGGAGCTGCTGGAAAATCCCGCCACGGATCTCACCCGTATAGCCGACGTGGATGGGACTCCGGTGGCGCTGGGCGATTTGAAGACCATGATCCAAATCGAACAGGAGCTGCAGCGGATCAAGGACACCTATTTCTCCGGCAGGGAGTTTACCGGGGAAGCACTGGAGAATCTCAATAGCCTGATGGAGCAGCTGGAGCTGCAGGGCATCAGTTTGCAGTATTCCGCCTCTGCCACAGCGCCTGTGGGCGTTGAGACGGTGGATATGAGCGGCATGATGAGCCAAACGCTGGGGGATCTCGCAACCAACAGCTGGAGCTCCGGGACTTTTACTGTATACGGCGGAAAACCGGTCGGCTTTTCCTACCGCATTCAAAAAGGCCAGCTCAGCGATTATATCACCGATGTGGAGGTCTCGATAGGCGAGACGAGTGGGGTCGCCAAAGGCGACGGGTCCTACAAGCTGACCTATGACGTAGGCTCGACTTTCAGTTTAGGTGGTTGTAAAATCACTGTCAAAGTTACAACCAAAGGAAGTACCCAAGCCTGGCACGATAATTCTTATTCCTATGGTGACCTGCTGGGGATGATTGAATTTTACGATGCGGAAAATCTGGTGTTCTATGACGGCGCCGGTTATGCCGACCACTGTCAGCTCAAGCTAAAAAAGACGGTTGACGCCCCCACAATACAAACATCAATGACCGCGCCGAGTTATGTTGAAAAACTCGAAAATACAACCGTATTATATGATGATTTGTTTATTCCTTTGCTGGCAAATGAATACCTTGCAGCCACCGGTGCCAACAATCCGGACTTCGTTGCGCTAAGCGATACCATCGGAATTTTGGAGGGTGCCCGCAACTCGGTGCTTCCCGTCGACTCCGACCCATTTTATCAGCCATACCAAGTCGACGCCAGCATCAAGTTTGACTGAAGTACCGACGCAGCTGCCTATACTGGCCCTGCGCCGTATGGCAATTATAATTCTATAACCCCACAACCATATGCCCCGTTCTGTCTGACGGAGTACAAGCTCGATGGAACAGCTCTGACGCTCAGCGGCGACAGAAAGAGAACGGAGGAATGTACGATTAACAAGGGCAGTACGGTCAGCATCTCCCTGCAGTCTACCACGCAAAACAGAGGGGATCAGCAGTACTATCTGCCCTTCGAACTGTATCTGAAGAATGTAAATAGAGATACCCCAAATTCCACCACCACCGCCACGACCAGCAACGTCTCCGCCAAGCTGGTGGACACGGACAATCCCACCATTCAAAGCGTCACGGCCCCGGCGGGAATCTATGCCAGCGGACAACACGTGCCCATCACAGTTACCTTTAACGAGTTCGTGGATCTTAGAAACGCCACCGTGACCATCAATGGCAAAGTGTATAGCGCCGCTGAGCTTTCCATGAACAACTACGGCGTCACGGCAATGCTCTGGTACCCAGTGCAGGATGCGGATGACACCACGGTCACCGTCAATGGTATGACCGGTGTGGAAGATGTTTTCGGTCATACGCTGGATACCTCACTCTATCCAAGCAACTCGATTACCGACGTTGATCTGAAGAGGGTCTTGATGCGTAACGCTCCCACCGCACTGACCGCCGACTACGCCGACGGCAAGGCATCGTTCACGATGAACGCCAACATGGAGCAGGTCTACAAGACCGTATACAGCAATTATCACATCCCGGCAGGCACAGACCCGAAGGAAGCCCCGTTCCGCCTCGAGCTGAGGTACGACTCTGCGGTTGAACCAATCCATCTGCAGGTCTATCTGGACACAGAGAAGGAAGCCTTCACCATTAGCGACTACGCAATCGCACCCTCTGCTTTGGACCGCACCTACACGGTGACGCTGCAGGCCAACGAGGGCACGAAAGCCGATCCTGACTGGGTGAATGTTCTTCCCCTGACCCGGCAGTTCACGGTGGCAAAGAAAGTTTCCGCGCACACGGTGAAGGTCGTCCCGGAAGCGGATTCCGCCGACTATACGATTTCCCTCGGCAAAACCGCCCGCCCCACGCTTAAGGCAGAGGTTTTTGGGGAAAACGATGAGCAGGCCAGCTACACCACCGGTAAATGGAGCAGCAGTGACACGCTCATTGCCACCATCAACGAGGATACCGGCGTTGTTGCCACCACAGGAACCAAGGTGGGAACCGTCACCTTTACCTTTACGGCGGACAACGGGACTGAGGACACTGCCGATGATGTGACGGGCAAGTCAAAGCCCTATAACGTGACGGCAGGCGATTCCCTGGCACTGGTGATTCCCGGCGGCGCGTCCATCGTGACGCGGGTAAATCAGCCCGCCACCGTGCTGTGGAGCTCCAACGCCACGCTGATGGCGCCGAACAAAGAGTTCAATTACAGGATTGATCTGTATGAGGGCAACTACGCGAATGAGGCGGCGCTGAGCGGCCGCAAGCCCGTTGCGACTTATACCGCCGGCAAGGATAAAAACAGCGTGCGGATCGAGGAGAATGTGCTCTCCAAGCTCTCCAACGGCAATACCCCTGCCTACACGGTATTGGTTTCCATGCCGCACCCCAACGCCGGCGGTGAGGACGTCCGCCTGTCGGCACTTGCCTGGATCATCGTGCAGGCACCACCTGCCACAGCCAAGCTGACACCGCCCCAGAGCATTTACCTCAAGGATACCGACGGTGCCGTCAATATCGACTGGTCGGTGGAAAACACCACTGACGGCGCCCCTTTGCAGCCTACGCTGACCATCACCCGGGTCACAGAGGACAACACCACCAAAGTGGTGGACAGTGAGCGCCTATCCGGCACCTCCGGGAGCTTCCCCCTGTCATTACAGAGTGTGCAAGCCGGCAATCTGAAGGACACCTATCAAGTGGTTTTGAGCGTGGAGAATCCTGGTGAGGAATCTCCCAGCACCGACTCCTTCCCCCTGTATGTCTACGATGCCGACGCACTGAAGGTGCAGAACGACAAAGGAGACACGATTTCTAAGCTGACCATGGACAATACCTCCAAGGTCAGCGGCAGCCTGCCCACCGTTACAGCTGAAATTTTGCAGCTGCGCCAGGAGTTGGGGCTGATCGAGTACATAGGCATCAACTATGACGAGTACGGATGGAACTCCTTTAAAGACGGCATCCGGTGGCTCTCCAGCAACAACAATGCCATTTCCGTCAACTACAAGCAGGGCGGACTGTATGAGGACATCAGAAACTTCTCCTTTGATTCCTACCTTCCCGAAACCAAAATGGCGCTGTCCGGCTTGGCCAACGGCACCGCAACCGTCAGGGCTACCCATGCCGCCACGGGCATGAGTGCCGCCGTACGGGTGACAGCGAAAACACTGCAAAATAAGTTCTATCTCTTCCAGCTGACGCCTGCAGCGGAAACTACGCTGCAATACACCGACGGCAAAGGTGTGCCCAAAACGGTCACGACCAACAGTGAAGGCGTGCTGGCGCTTTACGAACCCAACGGAATCGCCAGTGAGGTGTCTCTGCGGTCCGGCTCCGGCGCGGATATTTATCTGGGCACCATCTATAAAGAAAATCTGCGTTCCGGCGAGCGGGATGCCACAAAACTGCAGCTTTATCCCTTGAATACCTTCAGCCTTCGGCGAGTTGCCCGGGCATCTGTGACGCTCATCACGCCGGGCGGCGATCCGCTGGCGAACAAGACGGTGACCGTTCGTGGCGGCGTTTATAAAAACGGAGGCTACTGCCAGACAGCTCTGCTGGGCTCCAGGGCAGGAGCACTTGTCAGCGGCATCACCGGCGACACCTATACCACGGATGCGGCGGGAAATATAACCGTCTATCTGGATTCCACCCAGTTCTGGTCGGCCGAAAAGGGCGAGAGCAACACCACGGCGCTTTCTGCTCTGGATCAGCTGGAGTACATTCTGGAGATCAGCGCAATTGACGGCGACAAGTACTATCCGCTGCTGCTGACCGTCAACGGCAAGCTGGGCGTAGACGATGTAATGCGCACCGCAGAGGGCGTTGTCTCTCTGGAGCGCGTGCCGGCGGGGGAGGAAAACAAACCCTTCATTGTGGCGCAAAGCGTTGATTACGGTCTTGCCAACGGTCAGAAGGTGGATGTCCGCAGCTCGACTGGGAAGATTGGCCCTAACAGCAGCTTTAAAACAGCAAGCCTGCACACCACCATGTTCCTCTGGGGCGAGGATATTGCCAACGCGCGGAATTACAGTCTCAAGCTGGCGGACGAATACGGCATTCTTCCTGCCGCCCAGAGCAGCAGTACCAAGCAGTATCCCTTCTCATCCATCCCCGTAGCGGAAAACGATCTGACCCTCACCGAGGCCACCATGACCACCTCTGGATGGATCGCTGACGGCAAGGATGTGGGTATGAAAACGCAGCTGAGCCTGAACGGCAGCCTGCTACAGGAGAAAATAATGCCCTTCCGGGTCGTTGATCTGACCCGAGTGCCCAAGGTGACAGAGGATGACCGCGTCACCGGTATTCTGGCGACGATGGGATCCTCCAGTGGAGTGAATCAAGTCGACTTTGGCGGAGTGGGCGATAGTAACATTCTCAAGGTGCTGACCGGACGGCTGGATGATCTGAGCGGTCCGGTGGACACTTCCGTGTTCAAAATGATTATCACCCCCAGCGAAGATCCCTCCGTGTTCCGTGCCATGATTTGGGCCGGGTACAATACGCTGGAGATGGAGGACATGGATTATTCCGAGGACGGCGTGGCGTTGGGTGCGAATGTGCTGACGCAGAATCTGGAAGTGGGTGTGCCCGGGACCGGGGACCTGAGCCAGATGGCCCAGGGCACCTATGATCCCAAGGGGGACTACAAAACCAACTCCATAGCCGACAATGTCACCAGCACGGATCTCAACTTGCAGTTGGAGGGCTTTTACGAAGCGGAAATCCGCTATAACACCGAAAAAAAGGAGTGGGAGGTTTTCACCGTAGGCGGAGGATTTACCGCCGGCGTTGGTGTGGGCTTCTCCTTCAGCGTGAACGCCATGGCTGGCCCCGTGCCGTTGACAGCAACCTTTGAGCTGGGTGGTGCCATTCAGCTGGATTTCCGTACCGCAGTGCGCTACGGACGGCAGGGCGAGGGTACAGAGCTTGCCTGGAGCGATCCCACGGCCACGGCAGTGAATGACTTTTTGACCACGCTGCGTATCAACGCCTATGTCCACGCGTTTGGCGGTATTGGCTTTGACTATTCGGTCGTGGCGCTGAAGATCGGCCTATTCGGCAATTTGGATGTGGACAGTCAGAATAAGTTCCTTTCCCGCACCTATCTTGCCGACGAGACAAAGCGCCAGATCAACGGTCAGGCCCTGGGGATCCAAAGCGAAGTGGGGATCAAATTTGTGGCAACCTTCCTGTTTATCTCCTACGAGGCGGTGATCGCCTCCGGAACCCTTGGAGCCACCAGGACTTTTAATGACTGGAAAACAATCGACGACTACTGGAATAGCGCCACCAGTGGGCTGAGCCTTGCCTCGCTGCGGATGGCGGCGGCCCAGAGCGGAATGCAGGTGGCTTCTGGCAGTGCAACGCTCCAAAGCCGGGACTATCTGGAGCAATATGCCCGTACCTGGGGCCAGCCCCAGCAGCGGATGATGCTGTTCTCTCTGAACTCCACCAGTGGGCTGAAAAACATCCAGACCAATGCCAACCCCACATCCTATCCACAGCTCAGCGATGACGGGAAAGTATTGACCTACATCAACGACGGCAACAGCAGCAGTATTTACGATAGCCGGGCGCATTTCTCCACCCTCAATGGCGGCGTCTATACTCCCTCCAGTGAAATTGTCGCTCCCACAGGGTTCCCCGGCTACGGCGACACGAGCGTTTCTTTGTCCGGCACTGGTAGCTTCGCGGCGGCGGCTTGGGTTCGCATGGGCACCGACCTGCCGGGTAAAAATGCCGGTGATGCCGTGACATTGGAAGAGCAAAACCTACTGATGAACAGCACGGAGATCGTAGTGTCCGTCTATAACGGCTCAACCTGGACATCCACCCGCCTAACCAACGACGGCACGCCGGATCTGGCCCCAGCCACGGCAGTGGGCGGTGACGGCAAAGCCATCGTGTTCTGGCGCAGCGTCTACACCCCCGATCCCGGTACGCAGGGCAGCAACAACCTGCTGAACTTCACGACCAGAGATTGTATCATGTACAGTTGCTATGACAGCACTAACGGCACCTGGAGCAAGGCAAAAATGCTTTATAACGGTGCTACTGGCAGCGTGAAGGCGTTGCAGGCGGCCATGCTGCCCGACGGAACCGCTATGGCGGTTTACTCGCTGGACCGCAGCGGAACCGGAGATACCTCCGCCTACGAGATCGCCTATTGTACCGTGGCTGCTGACGGAACTCCCGGTACAGCCATGCTGGCGACCTGTGACAGCAATCTTGACGAAAACCCCCAGGTCGTTGCAGCCAACTTCGGCAGCGGGGATGACCGATTTGTCATCGGTTGGCACAGTGTCCGAGATGGCAGTAGCGATATCCAGCTGTTGGCTGTGGACGGTAGCGGCACCATGTCCAACAGTTTCCCCGGCTCTCTGTCTGCCCTGACCAGCAGCGGCAACGCCGTCGTGGGCGGAGACTTCCGCTTCGCTTCCCTCAGCGGGGATCATCGCAGCCGCAATGATCTTACCATCGTCTGGAATGAGACTGTCAATAACACCGACGGCGCGGTAGATCACGGCATTTTGAAGGCGGCCAAGCTGCGCTATGCCACAAATCCCTACACTCTGTCCGCACCATTGGAACTGGCAGAGCTGCCGGATCGCACGCTGGCTGACCACTTTGATGCCTATGTCAGCGGCACCAATCAGGTGCAGGTCGCCATTCAGGCCACCCGGTATGACGATGAACACCAGGAGGTAATCGGCGGCGTGACCGTTCCGGGTGAGGAAACGATCCTCTATACCGCTACCTCTGATTTTATCACCGATGCGGTGGCAGTGGAACAGATCGGTGTGGATTATGCAACGCTGGCGTTGAACAGCCTGACACCCATTCGCTTTACCATCCGCAACACCGGGCTGAACGATGTGACAAACCTAACGGTCAGCCTTGGCAGCGGGGAAACCGCCACCCTTACGGAAACACTGCTGCCCAATGAAAGCACCACCCTTACCGTCTGGCACCATGTGGGGAACCTCGTGACCGACCCGGGCTATACCATCACCGCCGCTGGCGGCATCCACGAAAACGGCACAGTGTATCTGGATTATCCCGACATTGGCATCTCGCAAATGGAAGTGATTGCGGAGAGCGCCGGCAAGCGCACGGTGCGCATGACCCTCTATAATTCCTCTGCCGCCACGCTGGCTGGCGGAAAGAACCGCGAGGTGAAGCTTGCGTTCTATGCGGATGATCTGCATACCGAACCTGCAGAGGTAGCCTGCACCACAAACGGCGTATCGGTTAGCGGTAATGAAATCACCATTTCCGAAGACAGCGCCCTCACCCGCATTGATCAGGGAACCTTTACACTGGACCTGACCTATGATCTGGGCAAGTATATGACATCCATTGGCAAAACCGAGATCCCCAATGTGGGTACCTATCTGTACGCCGAGGCGTGGGCGGAAGGCCTGATCGGTGGAACGGGAAGCAATCAGCGACTGCCGGAGTATAACGGCAGTGACAGCGAGGCCAGCGTCCATATGACCGGCGCACTGGCTCGCACCGGAGAGCAGCTGACGATGGATGTGACACAGGGGAACGACGGCAACAATCACAGCACCGCCGCCATTACTCTGCGCAACAACTGCCTGCAGTCTCAGACTAGCGCAGAGCTGGTGGCCACGCTGCTGGATGCTGCCGGGACCGTTCTGGAAACGAAAAAGACCAGTATTGGCGGTGCCATCTCCGGGGAAACCTTCCAGACGGAAACCGTCACCTTCTCCCGGCTTGGCACCCGCGTAGTGGTGCGAGCCGCAGTGCCCGGTAATGACCTTCTGACCTTTGAAGGTCTGGCAGTGGAGCTCGGCGATTTTACTGCCAACGGAACGAATTATACCTATACGCTGCAAAATGATAGCGGAGCAACATCTACGCTAGTCACAGCGGTGTCTGGAAACGGCGAGCCCGTGAGCATCAACGGGCAGGCTCTGTCCACCGGCGGCAGCGCAACCGTTGCCATCCCCAACAGCGGCACAACCGACATTGTCGTGAGAATCGGTGCTAAAACCTACACGCTGACGATTCTGCGCAATAGCGGCACAGGCGGCAATGAAGGCAATAGCGGCACAGGCGGCAATGAAGGCAGTGGCGGCGGCAGCGGCTACAGCTACTACACCATCAAGGCAACTGCCGGGGCTGGCGGCTCCATTTCTCCCTCCGGCAATGCTAGCGTCCGTGAGGGCAGAGATCAGACTTTCACCATCACTCCGGATAAGGGCTATGCTGTCGCCAACGTCAAGATTGACGGCAAGAGCATTGGTGCGGCGAAGTCCTACACCTTTGAGAATGTCAGCAGAACCCATACCATCGAGGTCATCTTTATGAAAGCCAACGGCAACCCCCGGACCGGCGTGTTTGTGGATGTAGCCACCGGCAGCTATTATGAGGATGCTGTGGATTGCGCTGTTCTCTTTTCACTACAAGAAACAAATTAATGACATTTTGAGCTGCGCCGCTATCCAAGCGCGGCAAGGAGATAGCATTATGAAAAGAATCACAAGAATCATTCGTCCGATCATCTGCATAGTTGTCCTTCTCGTTGCTATGACCACGGCAGTCATGGGCTGCTATCAGAAAGAGACAGAGCCTATCGACATTCCCGGCAGAACGCCTTCCGGCACATCTGCGCCTCAGCCATCAGCGACTCTCGCGGGCGAAGTTATCCCCTCGGTGGACAGGCAGACAGAGTTGGCGGAAGCCAGAGCGAAGAATCCCGACACTGTGGCATGGCTGTATATCCCCGGTGCGGAGGTGGACGACCCTGTGATGCAGGCAGAGGACAACGGCTATTACCTAAAGCTGGATGAAAACGGTGAGTACGCCATGTGGGGCTGTTATTATGCCCATTGTGAAAACAAAATCGGCGGCAGGGATAAGCTGGACAAAAACACCACCATTTTCGGCCACTCCGCCAGCAACTGCGACCCAGACGGTGTGCGGTTCACCAAGCTCTACCGTTATATGGACGCAGACTTTGTAAAGGAGCATCCGTATATCTATCTCTCTGTGGATGGTGAGGACATGATCTTTCAGATCACCGCACTGTTCGTCACGGATATTGGTTTTGACTATATTGCGCCTGATCCCACGGGAGATGATCTGACCAGCTTCTTTGAGACGATTGCGCGGAAAAACTGGCTTGACTTTGATGGCGTGACCTTCTCCGAGGAAGATACTGTTCTGACCCTCTCCACCTGCTGCCGGAAGTATGACAAGGCCAACAGCGGCAATCAGCGGCTGGTGGTCATGGCAAAGCTGCTGCCGGAGGGCGCAACCGCACAGGAGTTCAGCGTATCCCTTGTGGATAGTCTTGAAATGCCCAAAAAGAAATCAGAATACGACGATAATAGGACACCCATCCTTGCTGTCCCAACATTTTTCAGATGAAAGGGACCTATGCGTATGACAGGAGAGCACAGGAGGTGCCGCTATTGAATCTGTTCTGGGAGCAAAAAGTATTGCGGCTTTTAAGGGAAATGCAGATGTTTATAATGAACCTGTGTAAACAGAACAGGCTTGATGCCTGGGGCAATCTTCGGATTGCCTTTACATAGTCTCCACTTTCAAAAAATAAAATATATTGTGTTTTTGAAAGCGACGTCTTGCACATACTATTAGCAGACAGTATAATAAATACATTGAAGCAGTTTCAAAAAATGAAAAATATTCGACTTTTGAAAGCGGGTGACGATATGAAAACAATTACAAGAGCAAAGTAT
>ENA-OURJ01001184-OURJ01001184.1-human-gut-metagenome-genome-assembly--contig:-NODE-1184-length-11485-cov-3.29843_pt1 | contig 11485 bp, 9 predicted proteins | sample MGYA00242096_ERZ508981 | MGnify/ENA primary metagenome ERZ508981 (study PRJEB26280, sample SAMEA2531404) | human gut metagenome | biome: human gut; feature: human-associated habitat; material: faeces... | reverse complement strand
AAACAGCCAATCGACTGGGATTCTAAAGATATGGAACTTTCATCTGGAAGCATAGATTGTATATGGAATGGATTTACTATGGACGGAAGGGAGTCCGATTATACATGGACAACTCCATATATTGATAATTCACAGGTTGTAATAGTAAAGTCAGATTCAAGCATTAATTCATTATCAGACTTAGCAGGAAAGGTTGTTGTTGTGCAGTCAGACTCATCTGCACTTGCGGCATTTACCGGTGAAGATGCAGAACCAGAAAATGTTGCACTTGCCAAAAGCTTTGCCTCATTACAGCAGGTTGGTGATTATAATGGTGCATTTATGAATCTTGATGCTGGTTCAGTTGATGCGATATGTATGGATATGGGTGTTGCCAATTATGAACTTAATGCAAGAGGCGGCAGATTCAGAATGTTGTCACAGCATGTATCTAATGAACAGTATGGAATAGGCTTTAAACTTGGCAATACAGAATTAAGAGATAAAGTACAATCAACACTTCTTGCTATGCTTGATGATGGAACATTTCTTTCGATAGCTGAAGAATGGGGACTTGAGGAAAGCATATGCTTAAGTGCTGATAATGTTGTAAACGATAGTGATTTAACTGTTGATAAAGGTAATTTCTTTGTTGAACTTGGAAGCGTTGTATCCAAGCTTGCAGAAGGTATGCTTGCATCACTTGCAATATTCGTACTTACACTTGTATTCTCACTTCCATTAGGACTTTTACTTATGTTTGTAAGATTGTCAAAGGTAAATGTAATAAGATGGATTGCAAAGATATACATATCAATAATGAGAGGGACACCCCTTATGTTACAGCTTTTAGTTGTGTTCTTTGGTCCATATTATGTATTTGGAATTTCGCTTTCTTACAGTTATAGATTTTATGCGGTAATTATAGGATTTGCACTTAATTATGCAGCATATTTTGCAGAGATATTCAGATCAGGAATTCAGGCAATACCAGCAGGACAGAGTGAAGCTGCGACAGTTCTTGGTTACACAAGGACACAGACATTTGTAAGAATTATACTTCCGCAGATGACAAGAATTGTGCTTCCACCAGTTACTAATGAAGTAATAACTCTTGTAAAAGATACATCTTTAGCATTTGCACTTGCGTATACAGAAATGTTCACACTCGCTAAGCAGATTGCGGCGGCAAGTGCAAGCATAATGCCATTATTTATTGCAGGAGCATTTTATTATATATTCAACTTTATAGTTGCCTGGATAATGGAATATATAGAAAAGAAAATGCGTTATTAAACAGATGGAGGCAGTATGAGCAGTACAAGTTTACTTGAAATGAAACATGTAAAAAAGACATTTGGAAGTCTTGAAGTGTTAAAGGATATATCAATAGAAGTTAATGAGGGAGAGGTTGTTGCGATTATCGGACCATCAGGTTCTGGTAAATCAACATTTTTAAGATGTGCAACTCTCCTAGAGAATATGGATGAGGGAACATTGTCATATTGTGGCGAGAATGCAACTCTTAATGAGTTAGGTGCAGCACAGTATGTAGACAAGAAGAAATTACACAGCATAAGAAATAATTTTGGACTTGTATTCCAGAATTTCAACCTTTTCCCACATTTTTCAGTGCTTAAAAATGTAATTGATGCACCAATTAATGTGCAGAAACGTGATAAAGCTGAGGTGACTGCCGAGGCACGCGAGCTTTTAAAGAAGGTTGGACTTGAGAATAAAGAAGACAGCTATCCAGGCCAGTTATCAGGCGGACAACAGCAGAGAGTTGCTATTGCGAGGGCACTTGCTATGAATCCAAAGATGCTGTTCTTTGATGAGCCAACATCTGCACTTGACCCAGAGATAACAGCAGGAATTCTTAAGCTTTTAAGAGAACTTGCCAATGAAAAGATGACAATGGTTATAGTTACACACGAGATAGATTTTGCCAGAAATGTAGCTGACAGAGTTATATTTATGGATGGTGGCGTAATAGTCGAAGAGGGTAAGCCGCAAGACGTTATAGATAACCCTAAGAGTGAAAGAACTAAAGCCTTCCTTCAGAAAATGGCATAAAAGGAATGGTATAAAAAGAATAGCATAATATGGAGATTAAGGTATGACATTAAACCAGTTAAAATATGCGATAATTGTTGCAGAGTCAGAGTCTTTTAATGAAGCAGCCAAGAAGCTTTTTATATCACAGCCAAGTCTTTCAACTTCAATACATTCCTTAGAGGAGGAGATTGGAGTACAGATATTCAGACGTTCACAGAATGGTATTGCAGTAACACCTGATGGCAAGGAATTTATCGGTTATGCAAGACAGGTTATGGAGCAGTATGAGCTTTTAGACGCAAGATACATTACTAAATCAGAAGTCAAGAAAAGATTCAGTGTGTCAATGCAGCATTATTCTTTTGCGGTTAATGCTTTTGTGCATATGGTTAAGCAGTATGGTATGGACGAATATGAGTTTGCTGTACACGAAACCAAGACACATGAGGTTATAGAAGATGTGAAGAATGGCAAAAGTGAAATTGGCATACTGTACATTAACAGTTTTAATAAAAATGTGCTTGAGAAAATCTTCAATGATAATTATCTTGAGTTCCATAAATTGTTAGAATGTGAAATATATGTATATATGTACAAGGGACACCCGCTTGCTGGCAAAAAGCTTATTAAGCTTGAAGAGTTAAAAGATTATCCGTGTCTTTCATTTGACCAGGGGGATTATAATTCATTTTATTATGCAGAAGAAGTAAGCACATATGAATATAAGCAGCTTATTAAGGCTAATGACAGGGCAACTATGCTTAATCTTATGGTTGGACTTAATGGATATACGTTGTGTTCGGGAATTATATGTGAGGAGCTTAATGGTGATGAATATTGTGCAGTAAAGCTTGATGCTAAGGAAGTTATGGATATTGGTTATATTTCAAGAAAAGGAATTGCGTTAAGTACGATAGGGCAGCAGTATCTTGAAGAAATATCCAAGTATAAAGCGTTGTAAATATAGGGCTTCGTGAATGTAAGAACTGGTAATTATAAAGTTTATATAAGCTTTGTAATAGTTTGATTGACAGATGATATGTATATTTTATATAATAAAATATAAGAACGTATGGTTGGAAAGTGAGCGGGTTTTATATGAGAAAGATGAGTGAAGAACCTGTATGTACAGGTTTTACAGATATACATAATCATATTTTATTTGGAGTTGATGATGGTTCGCCGGATATAAAGACAAGTATGGAAATGTTGCAAATGGCGTATGAAGATGGTATAAGAGATGTCATATTGACACCACATTTTCATCCTAAGAGAGGTATGGCACATTACAGCAAGATAGTAGAGCATTATGAGATACTTGCTGACGAGGCGGCTAAGACATTTCCTGATATGGGAGTGTATCTTGGCAGGGAAGTGTATTTCAGGTCAGAGATATTAGACGATTTGGATAAGCTTGATGAAAAGACAATGTGCGGAACTGACACAATTCTTATAGAGTTCTCCTCAGGAGTTGAGCAGGACAAGGTAAGAGGAGCTGTACTTGATGTTATAATGGCTGGCTATCACCCAATTGTGGCACACGTTGAAAGATATGTGTGTACTGTTAAGGATTGGGACTATATATATGAGTTAAAGAGAATGGGTGCTGACATACAGATTAACGCAGACTCAGTTACCGGCGATAATGGCTGGGCAGTACAGAGATGTACTAAGGCACTTCTTAAAGACCATATTGTAGATTATATTGCATCTGATGCACACGATTTGAAGTCAAGAACACCTCAGTTATCAAAGTGCTATAAGTATGTTGTGAAAAAATATGGCGTGGAATATGCTGACAAGATAATGAAGGCAGATGTAACAAAGAAATTTGGCTGATATATATGATACTATAGTCAAAATGTCTAATACCTTATGAGCTTGCTAATAGGTGGGTGAAGGGGCTTTTGACAACAACATCATATATGTAATGTTATATACATATTAGTAAGTTATATAAATATAATAAATAGAAGTCTGGAATATAGCAATGTTATTGAATTAATGACACCGGCTGTATGACGGGCTTCTTTCTTTCTTTATTTATTATGAATTTAAGGAGTTATAATACAGGACGTGAAAAATTTATAAGAATTTAAAAATTAATGGTTGACAGATTACTAATCAAAGGATATAATGCAATCATAAAACACATTAAACATATAGGTTTATAGGAAAACGATAATATAACATTTTCAGGAGGATTAATAATATGAGTAATTATGTAGAGAGTGCAGCGGAATTAGTGGGAAAGACACCATTACTTAAGCTTAATGGATATTCTAAGAAGGCAGGGGTTACAGAGGCTAACATATTTGGTAAGCTTGAATATCTTAACCCAGCAGGTTCTGTAAAGGATAGAATTGCATTAGCAATGATTAAGGATGCAGAAGATAAGGGCTTATTAAAGCCAGGTGCAACAATCATCGAGCCAACAAGTGGTAATACAGGTATTGGTATTGCCTCAGTTGCAGCAGCTAAGGGCTATAGAGCAATTCTTACACTTCCAGATACAATGTCAGTAGAAAGAAGGAATCTTCTAAAGGCTTATGGTGCTGAACTTGTTCTTACAGAAGGTGCCAAAGGTATGAAGGGTGCTATTGCAAAGGCAGAAGAACTTAACAAGGAAATCGAAGGCTCTATTATATTAGGACAGTTTGATAATCCGGCTAACCCAGCAGCTCACAAGGCTACAACAGGTCCAGAAATCTGGGAACAGCTTGATGGTAAGGTAGATATATTCGTAGCTGGTGTTGGTACAGGCGGAACAGTTACAGGTGTTGGTGAATACCTTAAGTCACAGAATCCAGATGTTAAGATTGTAGCAGTTGAGCCAGCAACAAGTCCGGTTCTTTCAAAGGGAACAGCAGGTGCTCATAAGATTCAGGGTATCGGTGCAGGATTTGTTCCTACAGTTCTTGATACAAAGATATATGACGAAATAATTGCAATTGATAATGATGATGCATTTGCAGAAGGCAGAGCATTCGCAGTAAGTGAAGGTGTACTTGTTGGTATTTCTTCAGGTGCAGCTTTAAAGGCAGCTACAATTCTTGCACAAAGACCAGAGAACAAGGGTAAGAATATCGTTGCATTACTCCCAGACTCAGGTGATAGATATTTATCAACAGCATTATTTGCTAATAACTAATCGCTTGTTGTGTGATGTGAATAACAGGACTAGTGGCTGGTATTCACATCATCATAATAATATACATTTCTCCTTATAAATTTTAATACCGGTGTCAGTTAATAGCTGGCACCGGTATTTTTTTAATTCAGATTGGGGATAAGAGCAACCGCATAAGCAGGGCTTTTGATATATTTATAACGATAACAATATTTTCTAATATTATAGTGACATTTTTGCAGACCTTTGATGAGCTTGCATTTATGGGTGGATTTTTTAAATGGGTTGAGTATATAACTTTATTTATATTCTGCGTTGAATATGATGCACAGCCAGATATATTCCGCAATGCTTTCAGTGGAATATGGTGGAGTATGTCAACACTTCTTACAGTAGGATATGGTGATATATATCCGGTTACAACACTTGGAAGAATTATGGCGATATGCATAGCCTATCTTGGAGTTGGTGCGGTGGCTATACCAACAGGTATTATTAGTGCAGGTTTTGTTGAACAGTATCAGAGAAAAAGCAGCATTTCTGATATTAAAAATGCAGATATAAAAGAGATAGCAGAGATAAAGATTGATAAGACACAGGCAGGAAAGACAGTAGAGGAGATTGAAGAAACAGATTTTGTGTCAATATATCTTATATTTAGAGATGATTTATCAATTCTTCCACAGAAGGATACTATGCTTAAGCTGAATGATATAATTATAATCCGCGATGGAAATTAGGAATATTTTCTAAACATATTGTTATGCGTGCCGATATATAAAATATGGATATCCACGGAGGGAATTATATATCCTGGTGCGATTGCACGGAAAGGAAGATAAAGTGAATATTTCTACACAATCTACTACTCTTCTTGATATGTTAAATAGTAGTAGTTCAACAGGCAAGTCAAAGAGTGCCGCAGATTCTTATATTGAAGTTCTTATCCAGAATAACAACTTAAGATATCAGCAGAAGATGAAAGAAGTTCTTGGATATGATACATCAAGTTCTTCTAAGGATGCACAGTATGAGAAGGTTGCATCTTCAGCATCTAATCTTAACAGTGTAATAAGTTCATTATCTAACGAATCGCTCTGGAATGAAGATTCAAGTGATTATTCTAAAGATAAGGTATATGATACTGTTAATAATTTTGTAAGTGCTTATAATACACTTATTACTAACATTAATACAGTTGGAAGCACAATTGAGAATACTTACAAGACTAAGCTTGATAAGCTTGTAACAGACAATAAGGAGGCACTTGCGGCAGTAGGTATTACTGTTGATGATAATGGCAAGCTTTCAGTTGACACTGATAAGTTAAAGAGTGCAGATATGTCTGAATTAAAGAAGATGTTAGGAAGTGAGTCTGAATTAATGAAGGGAATTAAAGAACAATCAGGTTCAGTTAATAATATTGTATCAGAAGCATTAAGCATACAGAAAAGCCTGTCAGGTCTTTATAATTCTTCATCTTCAAGTGTTGATGTGTCAGATTTATTATATGGAACATCTTACGATTCGAAGGGGTAATATAAAGTTAATATTTTTGAGGTGAGTGTTGGAAATAGAGCAGCATAATCTCAGAATATGAATTAATTGAAATTAGAATACTATTCTTAATAAAGCAGGACTGCTATGTATATGTCACCTTACTGTTAAGTAGGGGGCATATATATGGTAGTCCTGCTGTTTTATGGTAAGCACTTACGTTTTATGACTATTGGTTTTATATTAATTATGTATTAATTATATAAATTTATGTCTGATTTAGTCAATTAATAGTATTACTATAACATTAATCAGCCACAGATGTATCATCTTTAGCTACAAAATATTTCTTATAAGCTACTATGAATAATACTATAGATAAAGCTGTTGCAATATAGTCAGTTATAGGCTGTGTCATAGCAAGGTTAACAGGCGTGTTGTTCACAATGCTTGTTGTAATCAGTATCGGAAAATAGATTATTCCCTGACGGCTTACTGAAAGTATAAGCGATGGTATCGCAGCACCCATTGACTGTATTGCATTGATGAATACGAATAGTATTCCAAGCACAGGCCCAGACATTATGTATATTCTTGAAAATGCAAATGCATATCCAAATGCTTCCTCATCATCAAGAAATGCTTTTGCAAGAGGAGCTGCACCAAGATAACATATGAGTGTCATTATAATACTTAAGCATATTGCAAAACATAAAGAGAATTTTAAAACAGAGCGATAACGCTTGCTATTTCCAGCACCGAAACAGTAGCCGAGCAGAGGCTGGATACCAGTTCCAACACCGATAAGAAGCATAACTGCAATCATATTAACTTTCATAGCAACACCAAGACCGGCAAGTTGTAAGTCGCCATGTTTTGCCATAAATGAATTGATCATAATATTGGAGAAGCTCATAAGTATGCTGTTAAGTGAAGCTGGAATTCCGATTGAAAGCACACCGAGAGTAATTATCCTTTTAGCGGAATAATCTTTAGGTTTAATCGATAATATCGACCGCTTCGAAGTAAGGTGGATAATATAAAATACTGTTGAGAAAATGTTACCAAGAACTGTGGCAACAGCTGCACCTGCAACATACCATTTAAAACCAATAATCATAACAGGGTCAAGTACAATGTTAATCATATTACCGATAATCATTCCGGTCATAGCGACTGTAGCGTGACCTTCAGAACGAATGATATTACTAAAGGAATTGCTTACAATAAGAAATGGTATTCCAATGGCAACGATTGAAAGATATTGTGAAGCGTATCCTATTGTAGCATCACTTGCACCGATAAGACGGCATACGGGAACTGAAAATATTGTCATAATTATCATAGCTATAACGCCAATTGCTGCACCTGTCCAAAAACAGAATGCTGAAATATGTTTGGCCATATCACGTTTTCCTTCGCCAAGCATTCGGCTTATCATAGAAGTACCACCAATTCCAAATAACATACCGACAGCCATGAATATAATAAATGCTGGTGTAGCAATGGAAACAGCAGCAACCATAAGTGGGTCTTTAGTCTGACCAATAAAAAATGTATCCGCAAGATTGTATACAAGAACCATAAGCATACTTATTATAGATGGAATTACGTTAGTAAGTACGGCTTTAGGTACTGGAGCATCGCGGAAAATCTGTTGTGTTTTATCTTGCATAAGTAGATCCTTTCTTTACATAATATTTTTAAAAGGGGGGATAAATAACAATGTTATAGACATGGACGATTGGGGTGGGCTGATATAAGCAACGAAGACACGTTTGCACTGAGTGTCGCTCGCAGCGGTACTAAGCTGCCAGTTGGCACTGCCAGCTAAGGACCGGCGGCTCCCAATCGTCTTCTTATGCTTATATCAGCCCACACCAATCTGACAGTGGCACTTGGTTGCGATGGGGTAACCTTGGTGATATCATTAAAGGTAGCGGTGCGGTATTGTGAGATATGCACAGTTGTGGCGATGAGCTTTGTGGGTGGTGCTATATCGACCTTTATTATTTACAAAATGGTATTTATCGACCTTTTTGGTGGGTGATTTTTGGGTTAAATCGGTCTGGAGGACTGATTTAATTGGGGGTTTTTAATAGATTTGATATAACTTATGTAACTTTATTATGATATACTTAAATATAGTTGTAGTCAAGAGCAGCGTTGTGAGTGGAGAGGAAAGATACGGGGGATATGTTAGGAAAGGGATTTGGACTATGGAATTAGAAGTTGATGAAATGTTAGTGGAGCTTAGGCAAAATGCGGAGTACACAGATAATTACGATATAGCTAGTGACAACCATTTAGTATAGATAGGTATGTCTAAAATCGAAAGCAGTAACAGAAACTACTGTCGAAAATATATAGTGCAAATAACAGATATGTGCTATCATTTAAACATATAAAACTGACGCAAATTTATGGAACACCAGTTGTGTAAGGGTTTAATATTGCAAGCTGGGTACTTTTGAAACCGACGGCACTTAGCGGCTGTATTTTAGCCGCTTACGTGTCCGCTGCGGTTTCAAGTAGCGAAAGCGTGCCCAGCGGTAATATTAAGCCCTCACACAACGTCCGTGCACCAAAATCTATGAAGATATGCAACAAAGTCCAGAACATATGCAACTAAAATTTATGAAAATACAAGTGAAATCTGCAAAGATACTCCCATAAATAGTCAGTTCAATAAAAAACAAGCATAAATATTAAGATGGTATAAGTCTTGTAAAGCAATTACAAAGAGAAAGGCAGAATTATGAATATTTATTTAGCCGGCGATTCAATCGTCCAGAATTACACAGAAGAAGAATTTATAGCAGGTTGGGGACAATACCTTAAATATTATGTAACTCCTGATACTAAAGTATTTAATTGCGCCAAGGGAGGCAGAAGTTCAAGGTTATTTCTCAATGAAGGAAGATTTGATAAAATAGATGAAAGCATACAGGCAGGAGATTACCTTATGATAGAATTCTGCCACAATGATGACAGTTCTAAAGGTTACAGCACTATGTTTAACCGTATGACAGAGCTGGGAATACCTGATGAGGATGGAAGATATCCGGTTATACCGGGCGAGAGAGTACCTAAAGATTATATTCCTGAAGAATATATAGATGCTTTAATGAAAGATGGCTCAATAGCTGATAAGGAAGCAGTGCTTGCAAGCGTTAAGGCATTTAATAACACTTACCCTAATGATACATATTACCCATATTCATCTAATGGTGAGAAGGGCAGCTTCAAATGGTTCATAAAGCAATATATTGATATGGCAAGAGAACATAATGCTGTTCCGGTGCTTGTAACAGCACCAGCAAGAACAGCATTTAACGAGGACGGTACAATTAAAGATGGTCCGGGACTTCACGGCGGTGATAATTTCTGCTATATAAGGGCAATGAAGCAGATAGGAGAGGAAACACATACTCCTGTGATAGATTTGTTTAGTTATACGGTAAAGCTTTTTGAGAGCATAGGCGAAGCTGATATTCATAAGTATACATCTATCAAAAAGGGTATCAATAAGGGCAGATGGCCAGAGGATTTTGTTAATGAACTTGCTAAGAAAGAAACTGTATCAGAGAATACACATTTTAATAAATATGGTGCGTGGCTTATAACAAAGGGTCTTGTCAATTTAATAAAAGAGTGTGATAATGAGCAGGTTACAGCATTAAAAAATGTTATTGTGAATTCAGATTATAAAGTTGCATCTCCATTAATATAATGATAACGGGAGGACATATGAGAAAGAAAATATTAACAAGAAAACAGAGGATTATGAGAAAAAGAATTACAATTGCCACGTGTATAGCCGTAGTAGTTGTTGTGATTATTGTAGCAGTAGTATTGTTATTAAATGCTAACAGGAAAAAGTCAACGGATACTAATGATAATACAATAGTTACAACAAGCGACAGTAGTAATAACACAGAGTCTAAGGCAGGTGATAGTATTAATTCATCTAATAACAGCACAGATACAGTGAGTAATTCAGATGCTTCAAATGTTAATAGTTCAGATGATAAGAAAGGGTCACCAACAGGAGATGGTGTAACTAAGACATCTAAGGGATTTACTATAGAGAACAGAAATGGAGCAACATATATAGATGGTTACTTAATAGCCAATAAGACATATGCACTTCCAAGTACATTTATTCCAGAAAATCCAGAAGTGCCTGTAACAGAGGCAAGAAGTAATAAGAGCCTTGACAAGGATTTGATGGCGGCTTTCAGAAAAATGCAGTCAGATGCGACAGCAAAAGGACTTAATATCTATATTGCGAGTGGTTACCGTTCATATGATTATCAGGTGGGTCTTTACAATAGATATGTAGCCAACGATGGAAAAGCTGCGGCAGATACTTATTCATCAAGACCGGGTAATTCAGAACATCAGACAGGTCTATGCTTTGATTTGAATTCGATAGAAGACAGCTTTCAGTATACAAGTGAAGGTAAATGGGTTAATGATAACTGTTATAAATATGGTTTCTGCATAAGATTTCCAAAGGGAAAGGATGCTTATACAGGTTACCAGTATGAATCATGGCATTTAAGATATGTTGGAACTGAATTAGCAGAGAAGCTTTATAATAATGGTGACTGGATTTCATTAGAAGAATATTTCGGAATAACAAGCGAATATCCTAATTAGTAAATATAAAATAATAAGAGAGCCATAGTTTAAATGAAACTGTGGCTCTTATTGTTATTTTTATATTATATTGTACTATGGCAATGAATAACTATTATACATATTCTTTGCACAGATTAATAAACTGTTTGATAGATGGAGTCAAAAATTTATCTT
>ENA-OURJ01001160-OURJ01001160.1-human-gut-metagenome-genome-assembly--contig:-NODE-1160-length-11678-cov-4.8632_pt1 | contig 11678 bp, 10 predicted proteins | sample MGYA00242096_ERZ508981 | MGnify/ENA primary metagenome ERZ508981 (study PRJEB26280, sample SAMEA2531404) | human gut metagenome | biome: human gut; feature: human-associated habitat; material: faeces... | reverse complement strand
CCAGCAATAACTTGTCCCCGTCCCTAGGAACCTGACAAGCTAAGCTCTTCCGTTTCTACCGCCTGAAAGTGTGATTACACCGTTATTGTTAATTATATCAGCTTTATCGGTGTTTAATTGCTCGATTGGAAATGCAATGTTTTCACCGGCAGCAAATGTTGCTCCGGTGGCTGAATTATTGATGAATTGTGCATATGATGTGGTTGGTGCAACTGTCGGTACTTCAGGTTCAGGCGGGAATGGCGGAATAGGTGGAAAAGGAGGCTTCGGACGAGGAGGGCAAACATAATAAGGTACTATGCGCTCAACAATTCTTACTTTGCAATCGTCTTGGCAGCAACTGCTTGTTTGGGTGTATATGCTTGTGTCTATATTTCTGATGTTTCTGTTATTGCAACTCATAAATGTCAATTCCTTTCATATATTCGGTTTAACAACCGTATTATATATTATGAAAAAAATTAAAAAACGACAAAAAGGTATTGAAAATATTTATTCTTTATGTTACTATATGCAAGACTTAAATACGCGGGTATGGTGGAATTGGCAGACACGCAAGATTTAGGATCTTGTGGGCGACCGTGCAGGTTCAAGTCCTGTTACCCGCACCAAAAAAGAGCTGTTTCGTTTGAAACAGCTCTTTTTTGGTAAAGTCTACCGGTTAATATTATATCTAATTATTTCCAGCTCTGAATTATTGCAGGGTTATCAAATATTTCGTCAAGTTTTCTCATAAACGGAACTACATCGCCATAGTCAAGCGCCCTGTGGTCTATTGCAATTGTAATAGGTAAAACGAGTCGAATTTCAATTTTGTCATTTCCGTTTTCATCTGTTACAACAATTGGCTTTTTTTGTGCCGCGTTAATTGCAAAGGCAGTTGTTTGCGGAGGTATGATTTCAAGAAGAGCGCACAAGCCCTTTTGCTCACGGTAAACTGAACCGAGATTTGAAATTGTTGTTGTACCTTGCTCAATATCGTGCTTTGTTAAACGCTTGGTTATAGGGATTGAATAATAATCCTTTTTAGCCTGACCTGAAAGTGTCTTTACCTTATGCTTACCTGTTTTTGAACCTATAAGTCTGCGAATGGTTTGTAACACTTTACCTTGTTTGAGTCCTGTTAATGTGTTATCAAGTGATACTTCATACATAACTTCGTTCATATCTGAACCTTTAGCCCTCATTGAAGTGTTATTGATCGCCTCTGTCATTTGGGTGAGGGTTTTATTTCCCATATCGTGCATATTTACAGTCATCATTTCACCTGATGGTAAAATCATCGGCATTGAAATATCAATATGGTCAAAGTAAATGAGTTTGCCTCTGACGAGTTTTCTGTTAAATTTAAGATGCGTGTTCATTTTCGGGGCAGCTTTTAAGCCTTCACAGATAATTTTAAGCATAACTGTGTTAATAGTAATTTTTTTGCTCTTATCTGTTACGCCTTCATTTAACTTTTTACACTCCTTAAAAAGTTCTGTAACATCTGCTTCGTATGTCAAAGTAGCGTGCGGAATTGTTTCCCAGCTTTCCGATGTCATATTTGATACGATTTTTCTTGCAATGCCGAAATGTTCTTCTTTAACTTTTGCCATTTGTTTCTCCTAGTTATTCTTTAATTTTTGAAATGATTGATGCAACACCATCTTTTATTGACTCTTTAGTTTCACTTAAATAATCTTTAAATTGTGTTTGCATTTCCTCACTTGTAAAAGGTTCTTCATTAAATCGCTTTTTGTATTCCAAAATCAAATGAGGCCTGAATTTTGGATGAGCTATTTTAATAAGAGCCTTGGCCCTCTCTTTCAGCGTTTTGCCTTTTAATTGTGCAATGCCATATTCGGTAACAACATAGTTAACATCATTTCGCGGTGTTGTTACTGCACTACCCTCGGTAATAAGCGGTACTATTCGTGATATTAAACCTTTTTTAGCAGTGGAAGGCATAGCAATTATTGAACGCCCGCCTTTGCTCATGGTAGCCCCCCTTACAAAGTCAACCTGCCCGCCGACAGCAGAGTATTGGTTAAGCCCTACTGTATCGGAAACTACCTGGCCTAAAAGGTCAATTTGCAGGCACGAATTTATTGAAACCATATTATCATTTTGAGCAATGACTGATGGATTGTTAACATAATTTATAGGGTGAAGCTCAACTGAAGGATTATTATTTATGTAATTGTTCAGCTTTTCCGAGCCGAATGCCGCACCCAATATAGTTCTGAATGGATTTTTGTTTTTCTTTTTATTATTGATTATACCGGCTTCGAGTAAATCTACAACTCCGTCGCCGACAAGCTCGCTGTGCAATCCTAAATCTTTTTTATCCCATAGTTGTGCGCATACTGCGTTGGGAATACCGCCTATGCCAAGTTGTAAGCAGTCGCCGTCTTTAATAAGTGATGCACAGTATTTTCCGATTTCCATTTCTGTTTCAGATATATCAACTGATTTTACTTCCGGTAACGGCTCGTTGCACTCAACAAAACAGGTGAAATCTCTAATGTGCATAAAACTGTTGCCAAATGTTCTGGGCATATATTTATTTACTTGGGCAATTATTATGTCGCAGTAATCGGCAGTTCCACGCGTGTAATCAACCGTTGTACCAAAAGAAACATATCCGTGTTCATCCGGCGGTGATACCATTACAATAGCAACTTTTGGGCAAATGTAATTTTTTATTAAATCAGGTATTTCGTAGAAATGTGATGTTGTAAATTCACTTACGCCTAAAGAAATTGCTTTGCGGTTACTTTGTGAAGCGAAAAGGCAATTTAATTTAAAATGACCTTTCATTTCAGGCCTACACCATGGTGAATCACCCAATGTTAACATACTTATTATTTCAACATCATGATAATTCTCGTAGTTTTCCACAAGCGCACGCTCGATGCCAAAAGGTTCACCGCAACCAAAACCGGTTACTACCTTGTCACCGTCGTGAATAAATTTTATTGCTTCATTTGCTGTTGTTAATTTGCTTTGGTAAATTTCTCTCCAATTATTCAATTTGTTACCTCTTAAATTAAAATTGAATTAGTTTTTTAAACAATTAAGCTATATTGTATATAACTTTTGTTTATGTTACAATATTTATAAAAGATTGTCAATTGCATATTATAATTTTTATATTTATTATTATAATAATAGACTCTTTTCGTTAAAATAAAAACTATTGTTGATTATTTATCTGAAAATATGTATAATACATTAGGTGATTGTTATGAATATAAATGTTACAGACTATTGTGCAAGCGGTAACGCTTCAATTGGTGTGATTGAAGCACTCAGAAATATTGAAAACGGTGATACTCTTGTTTTTCCGACAGGGGAGTATCATTTTTATAAAGATTTCAGCACACATAAGGTTTGCCATATGACTAATACGGATTCTTTTAAATCACCTGATAAGTATTTTGCGATTGAAATTGATGATAAAAAAGATATTATAATAGACGGTTGCAATTCAACTTTTGTTATCCACGGTGATATGTGCGCTTTTGCAATGTTTAATTGTGATAATATTAAGCTTAAAAATTTTACCGTCAGGTATAATTCACCGACCAATTTTGAAATGAAAGTTATAAAAAAGTCGCTTAATAAAATCACTTATAAAATACCATCTAAAAGCCTTTTTTATATTGAAAATAATAAGCTTGTGTTTTTTGAGCAAAGCCCATTTACCAAAAAGAATTATTACACCTATAAAGCTAATGAGGAATGTGCCTGTAATGTTATTCATAGGGGAAATAGTGTATTCAGAACTTTGCTTTCACCTACTAAAACTGCAAAAAAGATTAAAAGAACCGATATAGACAAAGTTGAATGTTCCTATTTGATTTCACCAAGCTTTAAGCTTGATGATGTGGTTACAATGTCACGAAATACGCTTCGTGATAACTGCGGTTTGTTTTTTGATAGGTGTTCAAATATTGATTGCCAAAACATAACTGTAAATTATATGCACGGTTTTGGATGGCTTTCACAAATGTGTGAAAATTTGAATTTTGATAATGTTTCGTTTACTCCGGCAGAAAACTATAATGTTTCGTCTTTCGCCGATTGTATACATATTTGCGGTTGCAAAGGTTATGTGAATATTACTAATTCATATTTTGAGCATTCTCATGATGATGCAATAAATGTTCACGGTGTTTTTTTAAGGCTTAAAAAAATTATTGATACCAATACCGCAGAACTTGAATTCGTTCATCATCAGCAAGGTGGGTACAAAGCATTTTTTGCCGGTGATGAGGTTAAAATTTACCGCAGGTCTGATTTATCCGAACTTAAAGATATTTATACAGTTGAAAGTACGGATGATGATATTGATAATAAAACTGTAAAAGTGAAGTTTAAAGAGGCTTTGCCGCCGCTTAGACCTAATCAATTTGTATTTGAAAATATTACTTATAACCCCGAACTTACAATCAGCGGTTGCACATTTAATGCTATTCCTACAAGAGCAATACTTTGCACTACCGACAGGCCGTCAAAAATATTTGATAATAAATTTAAGAATATAAATATGCCTGATATATACATATCATGTGATTGTAATCATTGGTATGAAAGCGGACCGTGCAGAAATCTTGAGATATTTAATAATATATTTTCAAAAAAAGATTCGGTTAAAATTGAACCTATAAGCGTCAATAAACCGGTTAAAGATGTTCATAGGAACATTAAAATATATGATAATAAAATTGGAGAATAATTTATGAGCAAAAATATGATTATCGGCCAGTCAGGAGGGCCCACATCAGTAATAAATTCAAGCCTTGCAGGTGCAATTGAATATGCATTTTCCAGTGAAGAAATAGGAACGGTTTACGGTATGATAAACGGTATTCAGGGCTTTCTTGAAGAAAATATAATTAACCTTACCAAGCGTTTTAAAGGTAAGCCTTATGATATTAACAGACTTCGCTTAACACCGGCAATGTTCCTTGGCTCTTGCAGATATAAGCTTAACGATGATGAAGAAACATATTCACAAATTATAGATATGTTTAAAAAATATAATATTGGTTATTTTCTTTATATCGGCGGTAATGATTCAATGGATACGGTTGATAAACTTTCAAAATATACCGTAAGTCATAATATTGATATTAAAATTGTAGGTGTTCCTAAAACAATTGATAATGACCTTGTAGGAATTGACCATTCGCCCGGATTTGGCTCTGCCGCAAAGTATATTGCGCTTGCCGTGAAAAATGTAGCATACGATACAAGTATTTACAGTATAAAAAGTGTTCATATTATCGAAGCAATGGGCAGAAATGCCGGTTGGCTTACTGCCGCTTCTGCTCTTGCCCGTGACGGTGACAGCGTTGCACCGCACCTTATTTATCTTCCTGAAATTCCTTTTTCAGTTGATAAGTTTGTTGATGATGTTAAGGGTAAGCTTGATGAATATAATTCCGTTATAGTTGTAGTCAGCGAAGGAATCAAAGATGAAAATGGTGAGTATATCAGTGCAAGAGGGGATAATGTAGATAAATTCGGCCATGTTATGCTTAGCGGTACGGGTGCATACCTTAAATCTGTTGTTGAGGAAAGAATAGGCTGTAAGGTTCGTGCATTAGAACCAAGCGTACTTCAAAGAAGTGCCGGCCATACAGCGTCAATGACTGATGTTACCGAAGCGTATAATTTAGGTGTGGTAGCTGTAAAAGCAGCACTTGACGGCAAAACCGGTGTATTTTCCACTCTTCGCAGAATCAGCGATTTGCCTTACACTGTCGATTATTATACAGAACAGGTAAGCGTGGTTGCCAATAACGAAAAGCTTGTACCGAGAAGTTGGATTAACGAGCAGGGTAATGATGTTACAAATAAAATGATTGAATATCTTTCACCTCTTGTTAAAGGTGTGCCGCAAGTACCTTACAGAAACGGTTTACCTGATTATATCGGCCTTTCACATCTTGATGTTAAAAAGCAAAAATATTCTGATTGATTAAAAAACGGAGCTGTTGACATACAGCTCCGTTTTGCTTAATATTCAACTTTAAAACCTTCTTCAGCCTGTGCAACTTTCAGCATTATTGCGCATTCAATGCGCTTTCTGTGAAGTTCACAGCCGAATTCGTATACACCGTTTACACTTCCCGTTGTATGGTATGCGTTAGCGGCACATCCGCCTGAACAGTATAATTTTGCAAAGCAATCTTTACATTCCTTATGTGAATATACATTGCATTCTTCAAATTGCTCAAGCACCTTTTTATTTGTAACACCTTTCCATATATCGCCGAGCAGAAATTTTTCATCGCCTACGAATTGGTGGCAAGGGTAAAGTTCGCCGCTTGGTGTGACAGCCATATATTCTGTGCCTACGCCACAGCCCGATACTCTTTTTACAATGCAAGGCCCTGCGTCAAGGTCAATCATATAGTGATAGAAAGTAAAGCCTTTACCGTTTCTGTATCTTTTTAGCATTTCATCAGCTAAAATCTGATATTGTTCCTTTAAAATCGGCAAATCTTCTTCTTTTAAAGCATATGCTTCTTTTGGGTCTGATACAACAGGTTCAATGGAAAGTTCCTTAAACCCTAAATCTGCCATATGTATAATGTCTTTTGCAAAGTCAAGATTGTTTCTTGTATATGTGCCGCGCATATAATAATCTTTTTGATTTCGCGAGTCGGCAAATTTCTTGAACTTGTCAACAATCAAGTCATACGAGCCTTTACCGTTTCTCGATACTCTCATAAGGTCATTTGTACTCTTTCTTCCGTCAAGTGAAAGTACAACATTTCCCATTTCTTTATTGCAAAAGTTGATTACATCATCATTGATTAAAAGTCCGTTTGTAGTAAGTGTAAATCTGAAATTTTTGTTATACTTCTTTTCCTGCTCTCTTCCGTATTTCACAAGTTCTTTGCAAACTTCCCAATTAAGTAACGGTTCGCCGCCGAAAAAGTCAACTTCAAGGTTACGCCTTGTACCTGATTGTTCAATTAAAAAATCAAGTGCTCTTTTACCTGTTTCAAGGCTCATCAAACCTTTTGGGCCGTCATATTCACCCTTACCGGCAAAGCAGTATTTGCAAGCCAAGTTGCAATCGTGTGCAACATGCAGGCATATGGCTTTTACTACGCCTTGCCTTTTTTTAAACTGCTTCGCAGTTTGCTCAAATGTATCTTCTGCAAAAAGTCTGCCGTCTGCTTTAAGTGCTTCTATATCTTCAAAGCAAAGGTCAATATCATTTTCACTTACATCTTCGTCATTCTTATATTTTTCTAATATATATTTTTTTATTTCGTCTTTTGTATGGCTTTCATACATTGTTATAATATCATATGTGGCTTCATCAACAGAGTGTACGCATCCGCTGTTTTGGTCAAGTATAATATTATAACCGTTCATTTTATATGCGTGTATCATCAAATTACTCCATAGTTTTATTTCAATGAAAAAGGTGGGACAAATGCCCACCTAAATTTCATTTATTTACTTCTTAAGCTGTTCGCATTTCTGGTTAGCAACTGAACAAGAAGTTTTACTTGCTGATTGGCAAGATGTTTGGCATTCGCCGCAACCGCCTTTTTTAGCTGATTCGCAAAGATTGCGTGAGCTTAAAGTGTTGATTCTCTTCAAAAGAAACACCTCTTTCTTAAATTTGTAATGTTATTTTACAATAATATTATTTTTTTGTCAATATTTTTAGTGGCAGTAAATTACTGTCTGATAATATATTTACGCCGCTTTCATAAAGTTTTTTGATTTGGCAAACAAATTTATCACTGATTATTTCTCCCGGTGCAATAATCGGACTTCCGGGCGGGTAAGCGTAAACATATTCGCCGCACACTTTGTTTTTAGCTTTTTCTAAATATTCTTCTTTAGTTTCTTCTATTTCGTATGTTTCGCAATCTTTCATCGGTAAATCAGGTTTTTCATAACCTAAATGTATTTTATCTCTTTTTTCAAGATTAGTTAATGCAAGCAAAAGCATGTTGAATCCGTCTTCAGTGTCGCATACGGTTGATATTAAAATGATGTATTCAAGAAATGCACCCTCAACCTCGATTTTGAATTTTCGCAAATGATTTGCTAATTCTTGACCGCTGTATCCGTCCGCTTTTAAAACTATTCTTGTAATATCATCATTTTTTAATAGGTGAATATTGCCTAATTTGTTTACTTTATTATAAAAATTATCAAGTAAAATTTTGTATTGCTTAAAGTAACTTTCGCTGTTTTTTAAAAAGTCTGTGCATTTTTCGATTGATGCCATTATTACATAACTCGGTGAGCTTGTTTCGTATATATCCATATACTTTTTTACTTTTTCAAAAAACTTTTCGTTGTTAATATGAATTACTGCACTTTGCGTTAACGCAGGCAGGGTTTTATGTAGTGATTCAATAACAATATCTGCTTTTGCCTGCTTTGGCAAAAAATCTGCAAAGCTAAAATGCGCTCCGTGTGCCGAATCAATGATTAAAGGAATATTGCAGCTTACATTGCTTACATAGCCCTCATATGTAGGCGAGGTTATAACTACTGCACAGGCATTTGGATGTTTTGCAATTGCAGTATCAATACTCTTTTGCGTTATATTTTTATAACATCCAAATTCCGTATTATATTCAGGCTCAATGTATTCGACTTTTAATTTGTTGATATAGCACGCATTGTAGACAGATTTGTGGCAGTTGCGCGCAATGATAATTGTCGCATTTTCCTTTGCCACTGCACTGATTGCCGCTAATATGCAACAGGTTGAACCGTTAACACTTATTATGCTTTTTTTTGCACCGAAAAGCTTTGAAATCTCTTTTTGCATATCATCAAGCAAATCGGTGGGGGAGTGTAGATTGTCAAATCCGTCAATTTCCGTTATGTCAATTTCACTTGCCGGGATATTAAAATTTTTATTTCTTTTATGCCCCGGCATATGAAACGGATATAAATCATTATTTTGCAATTTATCGTTTAATTTCAATTTAGTAAATCCTTTTATTACTCGTTTAAATTGATGTTGTTTAATTGGGTAACGGTGCTGAAATATTCGTTTTCAGCTTTAGTTGTGTATGTACCGTTGTACTTTTTAGCAATATCAGAAATGATTTTTTGGCCGTAACCGTGATTTTCTGTATCTTCCTTTTTGCTTTTGTTCAATGCAAAAGCATTTTTGCTCTTGATTAAAATATCATTTGAATTTGAAACTATATTAAGTTCAATATCCTTGTTATTCTTTTTGAAAAGTAATTGAGCGTTTTTACAAATAATTGCTGAGTGAAACTTTTTTGTACAAGCTTTACTAAAACAACAACCGCAAAAGAAAGTATCACCATAAATAGCGATACAGCAATAAGTGTAAATAAATCAAGTGAATTGGAATACGCATTTGTATAATCGTATCCGAAAATATAATTTAATGTTGAAAAGTAAATTATAGATGACATTGTCATAGTCAAAAAAGAAAATACGTAGATATTTCGCCCATATTTGAATCTCCTGATGATATAATATTATAAGTTTATCAAATAATTTCTGTATTTGTCAATCATCTCGGCATACTTTTTAGGCGGAATACTGACTTTTTCGCTGTTTTTTAATAAAAATTTATACGTTTCATACCCTGCAATAAAGTTTATATTTACCATATAGCTTTTATGGCACCTTTCACGACTTTTACCACGCAAACACAGTCCTTTACCCTGTCATTATTGTAAATCACATTGAATTGTTGTACTATACAGATATAAATTATACTGAACAAGATATGAAGCGTTGGTGGAATGAAAAAGATTTGTTGCAATTTGATAATGAAAAAATAATTTCAAAAGATATAACTGTTAACGATGTTGTTGAAATGATATTAAATGAATTTACAAGTTGTATGTATGAAAACATATTTTTTATTTTTATATACATATTTAATTGACATTTTGAAAAAGGTGTGATATTATAATATTGCAATTATTTGATTGTTGCAGATTAGGTTGAAAAAGTAAGATTATATCTGAAAAGTAAGCTCTGCCTCGGCTGTCCTCGTCGTGTAAAAAAATGGAGGGCGTTTTTTAGTTTATGCGGATGTGGCGGAACTGGCAGACGCGCAGGTCTCAGACTCCTGTGGATAATGTTTCCTTGTGGGTTCAAGTCCCATCGTCCGCACCATCTTTCACTTGCACTAATGTGCTTCATTATCTTTGTATTAAATTCATTCTTATGAATAAAATATGACATTATTAAACAGAAGAGGAGACGTCATGGATTTTGAACTAATTTCAACTGAAGATTTATATGAAGATGATGATGTTGTCGTAATTAGAAGAACAGGAAAAGCATTTAATGCTGTTGTTGATAATATTGATGTCGCAATAAAAAATGAAGACGGAGATATTACCAATATTGTTGAATTAAAAAGTAAAATAGTAAAATATATTTAATATTAGGCTGTTTAGATGAAAAAAGCATTATCAATATTTTGTTTCTTTATCATTGCTTTTGTCAATATCTTTGCTATTGACGGTAATGCTTATGCATTTGACGGAGAATATGTAGACAAGTTTGGCAAATGGTATAATAAAGGAACAGTAATTGACATTGATTACTCTTTTGTAAAAGGTCAATTTCACTATATTATGGACGAGAAAAACGGATGTGCATATTTTTATTTTGCATATACCGATTTTTTAGATGAATATAGTGAAGATGATATTCAATTAGAGTTTTATGTTTATAATTCAATTAACAATTATACTTTTTCTGTTACAAATTCGGGAATATCAGATGATTCTGTTTTAAAAAATCTTGATATTTACATCAACTTCAGCAATATAAATGCCGATTCGCATAATGGACGTTTGTTAGTAGGATTTGAGCTGAAGAATAAAAGCGACAAAAAATTAACTAACTTCATTTCATGTACTTTTAAAGTATCATCGACTAAAAGTTGTAACTTAGTCGATGAATGCAAATTAGATATGTATGTAGAACCTACAACTACTTCAAAAAAGGTTACAACAACAAAGCTCACAACGAGCAAATTAAAAGAAAAACGCACAGTAGTTTCAACTGTTAGCAGTAAAACTACTAATAAAACGAATAAAACAAAAGGGCAAGTTTCCACAAAATTTGTTCCAAAGCAAAAATTAACTCAAAGTCAAATAAATGGCAGTGAAACTAAAAAAGCAGGTCGTAAATCCAGTAAGAAATTTTCCGGAAGTGCTTCAAATTCTGTGAGAACCACAAAATTTGAATACAGCACGGCAACTGCAACAACTGCTCCTAAAGAAAAAGCAGTTACAACTTCGACTGATTATACAAGTTATCCAAAGGCGGTATACTCAAAGAAAAGTAAAAATATTTTTATTTTCGGCGGAGTATTAGGTACAATCGGTTTAGTACTGTTACTTTATGGTGTTATTTCTCATTCCAATACCAAGGAAGATGATGAAAAAATTGATAAATCGTAGTTAAATATTTATTATGATTTATCGAACAAAAAGTGTTGACAATCAGGTGATTTAGTGATATTATATTCAAGTCACTTGATTGTGACTCTTTCATGTGGGCCATTAGCTCAGTTGGTCAGAGCCACCGGCTCATAACCGGTTGGTCCGGGGTTCGAGTCCCTGATGGCCCACCATATATTTAGGGGTATAGCTCAGTTGGTAGAGCAGCGGTCTCCAAAACCGCGTGCCGAGGGT
>ENA-OURJ01001116-OURJ01001116.1-human-gut-metagenome-genome-assembly--contig:-NODE-1116-length-12202-cov-2.99358_pt1 | contig 12202 bp, 10 predicted proteins | sample MGYA00242096_ERZ508981 | MGnify/ENA primary metagenome ERZ508981 (study PRJEB26280, sample SAMEA2531404) | human gut metagenome | biome: human gut; feature: human-associated habitat; material: faeces... | reverse complement strand
AATACTGTTTGTCAAGGTCGATATAATAAGCGTAATTATTATCAATCAATGTAAGGTAAGAATTGCTGTCGTAGTAATTAACAATCTGACAGGTCTTAGTATCCATAGAAAGTATATGGTGACGTCCGTTAGGGTCTGAGAAGTAAAGCTTTCCATTATATATACTTGTTGGAGAATAAGGTGTGTCGGATATTATAGAATTATTCCTGCCATCAATGTCTACTTTATAAAATGTAAGGGCTGTTGTGTCATCATAATGCTGGTAAAATACAGTGTTACCACTAAGACTTGCTGCACCGGAACGGTCATTATATAAAATTTTGGAATGGCTTCCGTCTAAATCACATCTGTAAAGACCAAAAAGCTGACCTCTGAATACCATTCCGATAGTACTTTTATTAAAATTATTCTTGACATAGTATATGTAATTGCCGCATACGTTAAGGTAGGCAACGCTGTCATCATTTATTTTGGAAATGTTCGTACAGTCAGAATTCATAACATATAATTTGTTGTAATCGTCAGGGTTGGCAAAATATATTTTGTCATTATATTCGCAGAATAGCCCTCCATTGATAAGATTGCCTGCTGTGTTGCCAATAGCATTGTCGTTGTTATGTACTGTCTGGTTCTTCTTAAAATAAAAAAATCCGCCAACACCAGCAGCTGCAATTACTAAGACAACAATAATTATTGTAATGGTCTTTTTCATACTGTAATCTCCATTCTGTAGTATTTTATATAATTAATCAGTATTATTAATAGTTATTAATTATTTACTTACATATTACAAAAAATATGATACAATATCAATGGTTTAAAGCAATAAAGATTACGAGGTTGAAAAATGTTAGATTTGAATGTTATAAGAGAGCAGATTGATGGTATTGATAAACAGCTTGTCGATTTATTTGAACAGAGAATGAAGCTTACAAAGGAAGTTGCAGAGTACAAAATCCAGACAGGAAAGAAAGTTCTTGATACACAGAGAGAACGTGCGAAGATTGAAGCTGTTACAAAGCTTGTTAAAAATGAGGCTAATGTCCATGCCATTGATGACTTATTTTCACAGATTATGGCTAATTCAAGAAAAGGACAGTATCAGCTTCTTGAAGCTATGGGGCAGACTTTAAGAGAACCTTATGAGGCTATAGAAAGCATTAATAAAGAGGGGGTTAAGATTGTATATCAGGGAGTTCCGGGTGCATACACACAGGAAGCTGCCTGCAATTTCTTTGGGGAGGACTGTGATAATTATGGTGTTCCTACCTGGAGAGACGTTATGGAAGCAGTTAAGAATAAGGAAGCTGATTATGGTGTGCTTCCAATTGAGAATTCTACAACGGGAAGTGTTGTAGGTGTATATGATTTATTACAGGAATATGATAACTACATAATTGCTGAGACATTTGTTAATATAGATCACGTTCTTGTAGGACTTAAGGGAACAGATATTAATAAGGTTACAACTGTATATTCGCACCCACAGGGAATTATGCAGTGCGACCATTTTCTTAATACACACAAAGATTGGCAGAGAATACATCAGGCTAACACAGCTATGGCGGCTAAGATGCTATTATCAGAAAATGATAACACACACGTTGCAATATCTAGTAAGAAAGCTGCACAGATATATGGTCTTGAAGTATTAGAAACAGGTATTGCTGACTTATCTAACAATACAACCAGATTTGTAATAATAACTAATGCAAGACGTTTCTTAAAAAATGCTAACAAGACAAGCATAGTATTCGAGACAGCCAATGAGGCAGGAACACTTTATAATCTTTTAAGCCACATAATATATAATGGACTTAATATGTATAAAATAGAGTCAAGACCAGCAGATAAGCAGTGGGATTATAAGTTCTTTGTGGATTTCGAGGGTAATATTGATGATCCACGCGTTATGAATGCGTTAAGAGGAATACAGGAAGAAGCTAAGTCAATCAAGCTTCTGGGTAACTACTAAAAATATCTGTAGTGTAATAATAATATTAATCTTTATAGTATAAAAACTGTATTTAAAATAATGTTGAAAAATGCCGCAACTTAGTGTATCTTAAAACTATGAGCTGTACGACTGGCGGAAAGCATATTATACAGAGCTTTTAATTGGTTAAAGTTATGGAATATGTGTGGGATTACCCACAGGGAGTACAGTATATATATGATTATCAGCCGACCGCCTGGGCAGCCCCTTAAAAGGTTACCCAGATAAGGTCGGCTTTTTTGTATTAATTATACAAAAGGCACTTTGTGCCGATTATGCACACTTGCACGAAGATGTAATTTGTCGCAGACGACAGCATATGGTGCGGGATGTGTTTTGTACATTTTTTACAGACTGTATGAAAAACAGAAATGGAGGATTATTATGCAGATTACAACACTTGAAAAGGAATTATCGGGTTGTTCTTATCCGGGAAGAGGAATTGTTATCGGAAGATCAGCAGACGGAACAAAGGCTGTTACAGCATATTTTATTATGGGAAGAAGTGCTAACAGCCGTAACAGAGTATTCGTTGAGGACAAGGAAGGAATAAGAACAGAGGCGTTTGACCCAAGTAAGCTTGAAGATCCAAGCCTTATAATATATGCTCCAGTACGTGTTCTTGGAAAGAAGACAATCGTTACTAATGGTGACCAGACAGATACGGTATATGACCTTATGAGTACAGGAAAGACATTTGAAGAATCATTAAGAACAAGGGAATTTGAACCAGATGCTCCTAACTTTACTCCTAGAATATCAGGTCTTATGACAGTCGATAACGGTGAATATGATTATGCAATGTCAATATTAAAGAGCCACAACGGCAATCCTAACCAGTGTGACAGATTTACATTTACATATGATGCACCAATTGCAGGAGAGGGACATTTTATTCATACATATATGAATGATGGTTCACCACTTCCAAGCTTTGAGGGAGAACCTGTATTAGTCAGAATAGAAGGCAATATTGATACATTTACTAATATGGTATGGGAAAATCTTAATGAAGATAATAAAGTATCACTTTTTGTAAGATTTATTGATATCAAGACAGGTGAATATGAAACAAGAATTATTAATAAGAATAAATAATAAGAACTGTTAACTAAGAACTATTAATATAATAAATAATTAAGAATTAATAATAGGAATTAATAAATGAATGGAGAATAGTTATGAACGAATTTCAGTTAAAATATGGCTGCAACCCTAATCAGAAGCCATCAAGAATATTTATGGAAGACGGAAGCGGGCTTCCAGTAGAAATCCTTAACGGAAGACCAGGTTATATCAATTTCTTAGATGCATTCAATGGCTATCAGCTTGTTAAGGAATTAAAGGAAGCAACAGGACTTCCAGCTGCAACTTCATTTAAGCATGTATCACCAGCAGGTGCGGCAGTAGGACTTCCTCTTAGTGAAGTAGAGAAGAAAATATACTGGGTAGATGAGAGTATCGGAGAGCTTTCACCACTCGCCTGTGCTTATGCAAGAGCAAGAGGTGCAGACAGAATGTCATCATTTGGTGATTTCATATCATTATCAGATGAGTGTGATGCTTCAACAGCAAAGCTTATCCAGCACGAAGTATCAGATGGTATTATCGCTCCTGGTTTCACAGATGAAGCTTTAGAGATACTTAAGGGCAAGAAGAAGGGTAATTATAATATAATTAAGATTGACCCTTCATATCGTCCAGCACCAGTTGAGAGAAAGCAGGTATATGGTGTTACATTTGAGCAGGGACGTAATGAGTTCAAGATTAATGAAGAGCTTCTTGAAAATGTTGTTACAGAGAATAAAGAAATTCCAAAGCAGGCAAAGATTGATTTAATAATTGCCCTTATTACATTAAAGTATACACAGTCTAACTCAGTATGCTATGCAAAGAATGGACAGGCAATCGGTATCGGAGCTGGACAGCAGTCAAGAATTCACTGTACAAGACTTGCAGGACAGAAGGCTGACAACTGGTATCTTCGTCAGAACCCTAAGGTATTAGAACTTCCATTTAAGGAAGGTGTTGGCAGAGCTGACAGAGATAATGCAATTGATCTTTACATTGGTGATGAATATATGGATATTCTTGAAGATGGAGCATGGGAGAGAGTATTTACAGAGAAGCCAGAAGTGTTTACGAAGGAAGAAAAGAGAGTATGGCTTGATGGCAACACAAATGTTGCACTCGGTTCAGATGCGTTCTTCCCATTTGGCGATAATATTGAGAGAGCATATAAGAGCGGTGTTAAGTATATTGCACAGCCAGGTGGTTCAATAAGAGATGATAATGTTATTGAAACCTGCAACAAGAGAGGCATTGCAATGTGCTTTACAGGAATGAGATTATTCCACCACTAATTAAAAGTATTTTTGATGAAAGATATCTGCGATATAAAATGAGCAATTAATTATTTTCTGGAATATTTAATAAAAATTTAAAGAGTATATAATTGGTACTTTATTTTTTCAATTTAATGTGATAAAATACTAAAGATTAAAAGAGGTGACAGCTGTCATTGAAGTTGTCATCTCTATTTTTTTTGATGATTTATTGTATTATATCGTCTGGCAATAATTCATTAATGATTTTTTATATTTTAGGAGGTTTTTTATGAAAGACGAGCAGTTTAAGCCGTATATACCTGCGGATAAGATTACTCCAGAATTCACAGTAACATCTGTTATTATGGGTATGCTTCTTGCTGTAGTATTCGGTGCTGCTAATGCTTACCTTGGTTTAAGGGTAGGTATGACTGTTTCAGCATCAATCCCAGCAGCCGTTATTTCTATGGGTGTTATACGTGTCATCATGAAAAAAGATTCTATCCTTGAGAGCAATATGGTTCAGACAATTGGCTCTGCGGGTGAATCATTAGCAGCAGGTGCTATTTTTACATTGCCTGTATTATTCTTATGGGCTAAAGATGGAATTATGGATTCTCCATCACTTCTTACAATAATGTTAATATCTCTTTGCGGTGGTATTCTTGGTGTTCTCTTTATGGTTCCACTTAGAAATGCACTTATCGTTAAAGAACACGGAACACTTCCTTATCCAGAAGGAACAGCTTGTGCTGAAGTATTACTTGCTGGTGAAGAAGGTGGAGCAAGTGCCAAGTCTGTATTTGCAGGTATGGGATTTGCAGCATTATTTAAGTTCATTACTGATGGAATTAAGGTTATTCCTGGTGTTATTACAGCACCTATTAAGTCGCTTAAGACAGAACTTTCAGCAGAAGTATATCCGGCATTACTTGGTGTAGGTTACATATGTGGACCTAAGATTGCATCATATATGTTTGCTGGTGGTATATTAGGCTGGTTCGTACTTATTCCGGCTATTGTAACATTTGGTGGTTCAACAATACTTTATCCAGGTACAATCTCTATTGCTGATTTATATGCAACAAAGGGAGCAAGTGCAATCTGGAGTAATTACATCAAATATATCGGTGCTGGTGCTGTTGCAACAGGTGGTATTATAAGTCTTATTAAGTCATTACCACTTATTGTAAAAACATTCTCAGATGCTATCAAGGGAATGAAAGGTGATAAGAACACAGGTAAGCTTCGTACAGAACAGGATATTGATATGAAGGCTATTGCAATTGGTATTGTTGTTGTTACAATTGCTATCTGGCTTATTCCAGATATTCCTGTTACAATTCTTGGTGCTATTCTTATAGTAATATTTGGTTTCTTCTTCGCAACAGTATCTTCTCGTATGGTTGGTATTGTAGGAAGCAGTAACAACCCTGTATCAGGTATGGCTATTGCTACACTTTTATTTGCTACATTATGTCTTAAGGTTACAGGTGATGTAGGTGTTCATGGTATGAAGGGTGCTATCGGTATCGGTTCTGTAATCTGTATTATCGCAGCTATGGCTGGTGATACATCACAGGATTTAAAGACTGGTTATATCCTTGGTGCTACACCTAAGAAGCAGCAGATTGGTGAACTTTTAGGTGCAGTTATTGCAGCATTAACAATCGGTGGCGTTCTTGTTCTTCTTGACAGTGCATGGGGCTTTGGTACAACAGAACTTGCAGCTCCTCAGGCTACTCTTATGAAGACAATCGTAGAAGGTGTTATGCAAGGAAATCTTCCTTGGGCACTTGTGTTCATCGGTGTATTTATTGCATTAGTAATTGAAATACTTGGTATTTCAGTTCTTCCAGTAGCAATTGGTTTATACCTTCCATTAGAGCTTTCAGCAACAATTATGATTGGTGGACTTATCCGTCACTTTGTTGACAAGAAGTCTAAAGATAAGGATAACGAAGCAAGTGGTGGAATTCTTTTCTGCTCAGGACTTATTGCTGGTGAAGGTCTTGTAGGTATTCTTCTTGCTATATTTGCAGTAGTTGGACTTGCAGATCCAATTGATTTATCAGGAAGCATTTCACTTGGAACAATCGGTTCTGTTGTGTTAATGGTTATTATGGTTCTTTTAATATTAAAGAATGCAGTATGGACTAAGAGCAAAGAAAAGTAGAGTGTGAATGAATATGAAGACAAAATCTAAGAAGGCAAAGGCAGAAAGTGCTAATTACCTTGATTACGTGCCAATGCATAATGAGGATAAATATCCTTTTCAAACAGACGATAATGGTGCAGTAACAATAATGGTTGAGAATAAAGGTGTGTTTAATAAAATAGCACAGGTTGTATTCAGAAAGCCAAGAATATCAAAGATTCATCTTGATGAAATGGGTAATTTCATATGGCCATATATAGATGGTACAAGAACGATATATGATATATCTGAGCTTGTGCACGAGCATTTTGGTGATAAAGCTGAGCCTTTGTATAAAAGACTTGTACAATATTTTAAGACACTTGAAAGTTATGGTTTTATAACATTCAATAAGTAAATACTTAGTTTAGATAAAAGGGCGTAGCAGCGGATGGCTGTTACGTCTTTTTTAGTGCTTTTATCGTGTATAAGCATATATCTTTTATCAGTTTTACTGGAATATTACAAAATTTACCGAAAAACTTTACAACTGTCTTGTCAGCTGTAAAGTTTTGTAGTATACTTTGTGAAATTATAACGATTTCTGGAGGAATATATATGTCTATCGTAAGCGATATTGAAAAGTTAAAGAAAGAGAAGAACGCAGTAATACTTGCACATTATTATGTTGATGAAGATGTTCAGGACGTTGCTGATTATATAGGTGACTCGTTTTATTTAAGCAAGGTGGCTACTAAGGTGAGTCAGGACAGAATTATATTTGCTGGTGTAGAATTTATGGGAGAAAGTGCGAAAATCCTTAATCCTAAGAAAAGAGTGTTTATGCCGGATATGAATGCGGACTGTCCTATGGCACATATGGCTGACAAAGATGAGATACTTGCTTTAAGAGAAAAGTATAATGACCTTGCGGTTGTCTGTTATATTAATTCAACTGCTGAATTAAAGAAATATTCAGATGTATGTGTAACATCATCTAATGCAGTTAAGATTGTTAAAAATCTTCCTAATAAAAATATATTTTTTATACCAGACAGAAATCTGGGAAGCTATGTTGCGAAGCAATGTCCAGATAAGAATTTTATATTTAATAATGGCTGCTGCCCAAGACACGTTGTCATTACTAAAGATATGGTGTTAAAGGCTAAAGAATTACACCCAGAGGCTAGATTTGCAGCCCATCCTGAATGTACAGAAGATGTACTGGCACTTGCAGATTATGTTGGAAGCACATCAGGAATTATTGATTACGTTGTTGATACTGATGCAGATGAATATATTATCGGAACAGTTGATGGTGTGTTCAATGAGATAAGAAAGAAGGCACCAGACAAGAAGCTTTATACAGTTAAGCCTGACCAGGTATGCGTGAATATGAAAAAAGTTACGCTGGATAAGGTATTAGATGTTCTTGAAAATGGTACTAATGAGGTATTCGTTGATGAAGAACTTGCACAGTGTGCATTAAAGCCGCTTAATAAAATGCTTGAGCTGGCAGCAAAATAATATGATTAATATTAAAATACATTGCTGATTAATGGTATATAACAAACTGGTATAATTAAAGAAATGGAGTGAAATTATGGAAACAGATGTATTAATAGTAGGCTGTGGCTGTTCAGGTCTTTATTGTGCACTCAATCTTCCGAGAGATAAGCGAATTCTAATGATAACAAGCAGTGATGCAGAAAGCAGTGATTCATATCTTGCACAGGGTGGAATGTGTATGTTAAAGGATGACAGTGATTATGACAGTTATTTTGAGGATACACTTAAAGCAGGACATTATGAGAATGATAAGAAATCAGTAGAGATAATGATTCGTTCGTCAAGAGATGTTGTCAAGGATTTAATTGAGACAGGTGCTGATTTTAAGAAAGATGAGCATGGTAATCTTGCATACACTAAAGAGGGAGCACACAGCAGTAACAGAATAATATTCCATAAGGACGTTACAGGAAAAGAGATAACAAGTCATCTGCTTGAAAGAGTAAGGGAGCTTCCTAATGTAACATTATTAGAGAATACAAGGATGTTAGACATAATAAGCTATAATAATGAATGTCTTGGTGCAGTTATAAGAAAATCAGATAACAGTCTTATGACAGTTAAGGCAGATGTCACTGTTCTTGCAACAGGCGGAATAGGTGGTCTTTATAGACATTCAACTAATTTCAGACATCTTACAGGGGACTCAATTGCAATTGCTGTTAAGCATAATGTTGAATTAAAGGATATTAACTATGTCCAGATTCATCCAACAACATTTTATTCTAAAGATGAGAAGGATAGAAGCTTTCTTATATCTGAGTCAGTAAGAGGTGAGGGTGCAAAGCTTTATGACAAGAATGGCGACAGATTTGTTAATGAACTTCTGCCAAGGGATTTACTTACACAGGCTATATATGAGCAGATGAAAAAGGACGGAACAGATCACGTCTGGGAAGATTTAAGGACGATTCCAGAAGCTGAGCTGAAATCGCATTTTCCTAATATAGTTGAGCATTGCAGACAGCAGGGGTATGATGTAACTAAAGAATGTATACCAGTTGTACCGGCACAGCATTATTTTATGGGTGGCATAAAGGTTGATTATGAGAGCAGGACATCTATGGACAGATTATATGCAATAGGTGAAACAGCCTGCAATGGTGTTCACGGAAGAAACAGGCTTGCGAGCAATTCGCTTCTTGAAAGCCTTGTATTTGCCAAGAGAGCAGCTCATAGTATGATAGATAGCGAATTAGCTGATAAACTTAACACAGCGGACAATGCCTATGTTGCTAACGTGAAGCTTACGGATTATGAAGATGAAAATGCTTTGAATGAATTATATGCAAAGCTTGTAAAAGATAAAATAGATGAAGCAGATGCAGGAAAGCAGACAGCATAAAAAGAAAAATATGATATAATATGACTACTTCGTAGTCACTTAGAAGTTTCTTCGAAACTTCGGATGCGCTGAAAAGCTGCGCAAAAATATGATATAATATGACTACTTCGTAGTCACTTAGAAGTTTCTTCGAAACTTCGGATGCGTTGAAGAACAACGCAAAAATATGGTATAATCAGGAGAATAAATATGTTTGATAATGTTACTTTAAAATTAAATGCAGATCCATTAATAATCAGTGCGTTAAAGGAAGATATAACAAGTGAAGATGTGTCGACTAACAGTGTTATGCCAGAACCTAAGAAGGGCGAGGTACAGCTTATATGTAAGCAGGATGGAATTATATGTGGACTTCCGATATTTGCAAGGGTATTCACACTTCTTGATGAGAATACAGTTGTTGATTTAAAAGTAAAAGATGGAGATAAAGTTACTAAGGGAGAGCTTCTTGCAGTTGTAATAGGTGACATAAAAGTGTTATTATGTGGGGAGAGAACAGCACTTAATTACTTACAGAGAATGAGTGGAATTGCTACATATACTAATGAAGTTGCCCAGTGTCTTGAAGGAACAGGTATTAAGCTTCTGGATACAAGAAAGACAACACCTAATAATAGATTATTTGAAAAGTATGCAGTAAGAGTCGGTGGCGGTAATAACCACAGATACAATCTTACAGATGGCGTGCTTCTTAAGGATAATCATATAGGAGCGGCTGGCGGAGTAGCTAAGGCTGTTAAAATGGCAAAGGAATATGCACCATTTGTAAGAAAAATAGAAATTGAGGTTGAAAATCTTGATATGGTCCGTGAGGCTGTTGAAGCAGGAGCAGATATAATTATGCTTGATAATATGTCACACGATACTATGAAAGAAGCTCTTAATATAATTGACGGCAGGGCAGAGGTTGAAATATCTGGTAATATTACCAAAGAGAACCTTGAAAAGTTATCAGGACTTTCTGTTGATTATGTATCAAGCGGAGCACTTACACATTCAGCACCGATTATGGATATATCATTAAAAAATCTTCACCCAATTGAATAGATGAAAATGGAGAGATAGTATGAACGGAGAACAAAGACGTGAAAAAATAATAGATATTCTTAATAGTAGTAGTAAGCCTGTTTCGGGAGTTGCACTTGCCAGCATGCTTAATGTGAGCAGACAGGTAATTGTTCAGGATATAGCACTTATAAGAGCTTCTGATAATGAAATATCATCAACTAACAGGGGATATGTTATCCGTAAGAAGAATGAACATACAAGAATATTTAAGGTCGTTCATACAGAAGCAGATGTAGAAGCAGAGCTTAACAGTATTGTTGATATGGGTGGCTGGGTTAAAGATGTGTTCGTATATCACAAAGTATACGGAGTTATTAAGGCAGATCTTAATCTGCACTCAAGGCGTGATATTAAAGATTATATGGCAGAGATTGGAAATGGAAAGTCTAATCTGTTAATGAATGTCACATCAGGGTATCATTATCATACAGTGATAGCACCTGATGAGGACACGTTGGACATTATTCAGGAGAAGCTTGACCAGCTTGGTTTTCTTGCAAGATTACAGGAGTATGAACCTGTTGATTTCTGGGGCAGTAAAGCGTAAAATGTGAATTAGATACTTATTGATGAGCATTATAAATAACGCAGATCGTATAATGATTAATGTTATGCGTTAATGGAGGATATATGGTTAAACTTATTGCACTGGATTTGGACAGAACGACACTTACATCGGACGGACACTTATCGGAGGCTAACAAAAGAGCTTTAAGCGGGGCAATTAAAAGAGGTGTCCATGTATGTATTGCCAGCGGCAGGGCATTTGATACTCTTCCAGAGGAAGTGCTTAATGTACAGGGAATAGAGTATGCAATAACAAGCAATGGTGCAAGTGTATACAGGATTGCAGATAAAAAATGTATTAAGTCATATATACTAAAACCACAGTCCGTTGATAATGTACTGTCGGTATGTAAGCAGTACCCTGTTACTTATGAGGCATTTATAAGAGGGTGTGCATATGCGGCAAAGGAGTATATTGACAATCCTGTAAAGTATGGTGCAACAGAAAATGCGATACAATATGTGCGTTCCACAAGAATATTAAAAGAAGATATTATACAATTCATTAATGAGCATAGAAGTGAACTTGATTGTATGGATGTTGTCCTTGATGATGACATTTTAAAGCGTAAGATTATTGATGAACTTTATGAGTCTGACAAGGATATATATATTACAAGCTCAGTAAAACAGCTTATAGAAATATCATATAAAGATGCTGGAAAGAGGTCAGGAGTGCAATACCTTGCAGGACTTCTTGGCATAGACAGGAAAGATATTGCGGCATTTGGCGATGCGGATAATGATATTGATATGATACAATTCGCAGGCTGTGGTGTTGCTATGGGTAATGCAACAGAACATTTAAAGAGCATTGCTGATTACGTGACTAAAAGCAATGATGAAGATGGTGTGGCATATGCGATAGAGAATATATTGTTGAATTAAAAAAGTTATGTTGCTTTATGTGAATATTTAAATGCCTGTATTTTAATATATCTGTCGAACTATATATATTATATATGATATATATAGCATACAAAGTGTACATAGGAATATATTGATATGTGTCAATGGCTATATTAAAAGTGTTGGTGATATGAAATTGATATATATATCAAACATAAGTTGATAAATATCATAAAAATGTGTAATATATAATATTGGCTGTTGCCGTAATGATATGTGAATGTATAAGAGCATTATAGCATTGTATATAATTATATAATACATAGAAGTTATATGAGAATATG
>ENA-OURJ01001111-OURJ01001111.1-human-gut-metagenome-genome-assembly--contig:-NODE-1111-length-12268-cov-3.22533_pt1 | contig 12268 bp, 9 predicted proteins | sample MGYA00242096_ERZ508981 | MGnify/ENA primary metagenome ERZ508981 (study PRJEB26280, sample SAMEA2531404) | human gut metagenome | biome: human gut; feature: human-associated habitat; material: faeces... | reverse complement strand
GCCACGGACAATAATGTATGGCTTGCATAAGTTATATGCGGCATCTGGTATATAATATTCCAAGAAGTATATATTATATACGGAAACAGCTTTAAACCAACAATACAGCCTATTACACTTCCAGCAAAGGAAGCTATAAAGGCATAGACAACGAATTTGAATACTATAGTACCTTTTCCATAACCTAAAGCCTTGTATGTTCCGATTAAACTTCTCTGTTCTTCTACCATTCTTGTCATTGTTGTAAGACACACAAGACCTGCAACAATTATAAAGAACAATGGGAATACCGTAGCTATAGCTTTCATTCTGTCAGCACTCGACTCATAATCCCTATATGAATATTGTGACTGTCTTGTAAGCACATACCATTCCCAGTCGTCAGAGTTATTCAAAGTTTCATTCATCTGCTCATCATACTTTGAATATACCGCATCAAAGTCAAACTCTTGAACTGCTTTAATATACGCCGGTTCAATATAAGGTGCTATCATTGAAGACACATCATAGCCCGGATAATATTCCTGATACTGCTTCGTAATAGACTCTGTTACCTTCTGTCTTATTGTATCAAGCAGTTCCTGTTTCTTATCTTCCTTGGCTTTAGCAAATTCTTCTTTTATATCCTTCTTCCTGTTATCAAGCTGTCCTGCTGCTATATTCTTAATTCTGTTCTGTACATTTTCAACCTTTTTATCATATTCATCAGAATATGTATCAAGCTCTTTTGCTCCGTCTACTACAGCATAAGCCTCAGTATAATAATCATTCTTAAATTCATCATCTCCAACATATACATAGCTGATATTGCCGTTACCAATATCAGACGAACCTAAATCATAAGAAACAAAGCAAGGCGAATACACTACTCCTACAACTGTATATTCAGTATCCTTAAATGTATCGTTGATATCATCAGAAGTTCCAGACTCGAATTTTAATACATCGCCCACTTTGACAGCTTCCCTTGTAGACTCGTACTTCACAACACATTCTTTATCATTCTGTGGCAGACTTCCCTCTTTAATGCGAAGTCTGTTAATATAGCTGTCATCATTATCATCCACATTAAGAGGAATACTTAAAACATGCGCAACTGACTCTTTATCATCATAATTGATGAGCACATCTTTGCTGTTGGCACCATATACTGCCTTCACCCCCTGCACTTTTGCAATTACCTGCAAATCATCATCGGTAAGTCCTATAGATGATATTATTCTTAAATCATTCATATTATATTCATCATAATAGTTATCTGACGAACGCTTCATATCGCCCGAAGATGCTGTGACTCCGGCAAAAAATGCAGCTCCTATGGCTGTGATTGCCATTATTGCAATAAATCTTCCAAGCGAGCCTTTTATCTCTCTTATTAAATCTTTAAATACCGACTTTCCCATTATGTTTATTCCGCCTTTCCATATTAACTACCATTCTATCTGCTCTATTGGAAGCGGATTTTCATTGACAGTTACACTGTCAACTACTCCATTTTTCACTTTGATAACCTTATCGCCCATAGCTGTCAGTGCAAGATTATGTGTTATAACTACAACTGTAACACCTCTTTCACGGCATGTATCCTGCAACAGCTTTAATATCTGCTTGCCTGTATTATAATCAAGTGCTCCTGTAGGTTCATCGCATAACAGAAGCTTTGGATTTTTGGCCAACGCTCTTGCTATTGCAACTCTCTGCTGTTCACCACCTGATAACTGTGCCGGAAAGTTAGAACTTCTTTCCTTAAGTCCCACTGCTTCTATAACCTCATCAACGTCAAGCGGATTCTTACATATCTGTGTTGCAAGCTCAACATTTTCCCTTACAGTAAGATTTTGTACAAGATTATAGAACTGGAATACAAATCCTATATCATATCTTCTGTATGTTGTAAGCCTCTTAGCTGTGAACTTTGACACAATCTCTTTATCTACAATAATCTTTCCTGTCGTAGCTGTATCCATACCGCCCATAAGATTAAGTATTGTACTCTTACCTGCACCACTCGCACCTGCTATAACTGCAAACTCTCCCTTATCTATCGTAAAGCTTGCACCGTTAAGTGCCTTTATCTTTACATCACCCATTTTATAAATCTTCTTTACATCATCAAATTCTATGTAGCTCATACGCACCTCTGTAAATTAATATGATTATTTATGTAGTAAATATATAATAACTCATTTTAGGTATAATAGCAAAATAAAAGTGTATAATTTATTAATTATAATAACCGGGTTTCTTATTTATGCTATCAGCAGTTGCTTATTTTTTTCAAAAGCTTATACAGCCATTAAAATTCATAATTTTAATATGTCTGATTATTTCAATCGTCTTAACTCCATTTAATCGTGTAAATGCTAAAGAAAACGACTCATCTCTGAAAGATAATGAAATACACGCCAGATTTGCAGCAGTAATAGATGCCGATACTAACAGGCTTCTATATGGTAAAAATGCTGACACCAAAGCACCTATGGCAAGCACCACCAAGATTATGACATTAATAACCGCCCTTGAGATATGTCCTGATGATTATATTGCCACCACTTCTGCATATGCGGCTTCTATGCCAGATGTACAACTTAATGCTGTAAAAGGCGAACAGTTTTCAATAAAAGACCTGTACTATTCCCTTATGCTTCGTTCCCATAATGATACCGCCGTTATAATTGCAGAAAATACCGCCTACTATTATATCTGTTCTTTAACCGATAAAGAACGCAACGAACTTACCTTTGACATTTCTTTTATAAATGACTACTCTTATAACTCACATTTTATTGAGAATATATCCAAAGAACAAAGCAAAGCACTTGTGCTGGTATTTACTAATTTAATGAATAGAAAAGCCACCAGTCTTGGCTGTAATAGCACGCATTATATAACACCTAATGGCCTTGATGCTTCTGATGATACAGGCATTCACTCGACAACAGCCTATGAATTAGCAGTTGTTATGTCCCACTGCATTAAAAACGAACATTTCCTTTCTATAACACAGACACACGATTACAGTTTTACAAGTCTTTCCGGCAGAAAATATTCTGTAAGCAATGCCAATGCTTTTCTTAATATGTATGATAACATTATATCCGGCAAGACGGGCTTTACTGGCGATGCCGGCTACTGCTATGTGTGTGCCTATAAGGATAACGACAGGACATTTATTGTTGCCCTGCTTGCCTGTGGCTGGCCTGACAACAAGACTTATAAATGGTCTGACGCAAAACATCTTCTTGACTACGCCAGAGCCAGCTATACAAAGCAGGACATACTTATCTGCCCTAAAGTCTTTAATATAAAGATTAAAAACGGCTCTAAAAGTTCCATTGATATACTATTTGATAAAAAACTGTCTGCCTGCATAAGCGATAATGATAATGTAGAAGTCGTGTACAATATTCCATCAAGCATTGCTGCACCGGTTAATAACGAGTGTATTATTGGAAATGTATGTGTTAACATTAATGATAAAGAAATTCAAAGATACAATATATATTGTAATGAAAACATCAAAAAAGTTTCATTTATTAGTAAAATAACACAAAAAGTCAAGAAATTATAATTGATTATTGTATTTTTTGTGTATTTGATTAACAAAATAATGACACACTAATGTTAATATAGTATAATTATAAAATATGAGATTGTATACATTATGTTAATATATACAAGAATGGAGGATTATTATGAACAGAATATACAAATGCTTTCCAGGAGGTAAATTCAAGGTATTAACATTAAGCTACGATGACGGCAAGCTTGAAGATAAAAGACTCGTTGATATATTTAACAAGAACGGCATACGTGCTACCTTCAATGTCAATTCAGGGTTAACAGATATGCCAATCAGACTGCCTGCAAGCGAATGGAATGATTTATATGACAATCATGAAATAGCTCTTCATACATGCACACACCCTACTATGAACAGATGTGGCAGCTATGAGATAGCAAGGGAAATTCTTGAAGATAAGACTAATATTGAGAAAATAATACATAAACCCGTAAGAGGAATGGCTCTTCCTAATGGAGCCGGCAACAAGCTAATTACTTCTATTGCTGCTGACCTTGGCATTAAATATATACGACCAGCCACTGACCAGTACGCTGTTGTCAAATCAGCACTCGAATATGCCAACGATTGTGAAGGTCCTATTCTTCTTGGTGATGAAAATGGCTTTTCTATGCCAACAGATTATATGAACTGGATACCAACCTGCCACCACAATCATAATCTTGTTGAGTTTGGCAAGCGTTTTATGAAGCTTACTAAAAAGCAGTACCTATATATGATGTATGTATGGGGACACAGCTTTGAATTTGAACGTAATAACAATTGGGAAGTTATGGAAGAATTCTGTGAGATGATTGGCCACCGTGATGATATATGGTATGCTACTAACATCGAAATTGTAGATTACAACGAAGCATTTGACAGGCTTCAGATATTCGCCGATAATGAATATATCTATAACCCAAGTGCCTTTTCTGTCTGGGTTGCTGTTAATAATGTCCGTGTCATTGAGATACCAGGTGGAGAAACTATAAAGTTATAATTATATTTACAATATGTTAAGCCATTATATCAATACCTGTATGCAGCCCTGATTATCTCACATATTGTTTTATGTATAATAATACCTCCAGATATGACATGAATATCTGGAGGTATTAATTATTTCTTGTATAAAATATTCCGATTATTTATTCTTCTGCTTGCGAAGGCTCTTTATTGCTGTAGTTATCTTAATTGGATTGCCATATCTAAGCGTTCCCATTCTGTATATTGATGAACCTATCATACCAACACCTATAATGCTTGCTACAAGTATTATAAATGAAACAACAACTTCCCAAACAGCTACATTTCCCATTGCAACACGGGCAAACATCGCACTGTATGAACTGATTGGCAGATATGACAATACCTTCATAGCAATACCATCTATATTCATAAGCTGAAAAAGAGTAATAAAGTATACAATCATAATAACCATCTGTATGCTTCCGGCACTCTTATTAATATCCTCTGTCTTAGAAACAAGTGCACCAAATGCTCCATATATAAATGTATAGAAAAGCACACCGCCAAGTCCGAATAACGCATAGGTAACAAGTACATTTGCAGGAATATCAAGTAACATATCTAACATTCCGCCCCACGCACTCTGATTAAACTTATATGCACCGACAATCGCAAGCATAAGTATTCCAGCCTGACATAACGAAGCTATTGTACCAGCAAGCACCTTTCCAAAAAATAAAATCTTAGTATCAGCACTTGTTACAAGCACCTCTATAGTCCTGTTGGACTTCTCCTGAGTAACTGATGTCGCAACCATAACACCATAGAATATTATTATCATAAATATAATGATAATGAGTGCATAACAATAAAAATAATTATTTCCCATATCCTTGCCAAGAACAACTGTCTGACTGTTAATCTCTGGATTAAATGCCGTTATTATCTGCTCATAATCAAGATTATGGATACTGCAGTACACCATCTGGTTAAGTGCTGTAAGTACCTGATTAAACTGCATATCAATGCTGTCAGTCATACTCTTATTGTATACAATATACTCATAATCTGTAAGACTGTGAACCACAAAGCCTGCCTTGACTTCTTCATCTGACACTTTATCCTTTAATTCACTTTCTGATGACACTTTTTCAACCTTCATATCATCAAAAGCTGCCTGAATTATCTGAATATCTGAAAATGTTCCAGACTCATCATATATAAGAATTACATCTTTATTATTGTCTGCTTTATTATCTTTATCAGAATCACTCTTACCATCAACATTATCTTTATCGCTGTCAGAATCACCAGAATTCTGTTCTGTACTATTAGTAATTCCTGTGATGGCACTTATATCTATAAATCTTGGCACAAACATAATAGCAGCAGCTATAACAGCTATAACAACCGTACTGATTACATACGACTTATTCTTAATATAAGTCATAAGCTCATATTGAAGAACTACACCTAACTTTTTCATCAGCGCACACCTCCCTCAACAGACTTTTTATGTTCACTGCTTTCGCCTTGCGGTAACTCATCAACAATATCTCTATTATATCTATTATCGTCATTACTATTATTCTTATAATCTACCACTTTGTCGTCTTCCATATCATCACCTACAAGAGATACAAATATATCATTAAGAGATGGCTTATAAGTTTCAAAATGCTCAATTTCTATACCACACGCAATCATTCTTTTAAGAATATCCGCCCTTGACACGCCATTTATATTCCTTACAATAATCTCCTCCCTTGTTCTTCCAGTCTCTGTTATTATGTCAGACACATTGTCTTTTATAATCTGTGACAACTCATCAAGCCCCATATTAACATCTGATATAACCAGCTGATTCTCGCCATACTGTCTCTTAATGTCTTTAAGATTGCCTGCAAGTGCTATATTTCCCTTATCTATTATCGCTATGTCACGACAGAACTCCTCTACATAACTCATCTGGTGGCTTGAAAATATAACTATTCTTCCTTCGTTTATGACTTCTGTCACAACATCCTGAAGTATCTTTGAATTCACTGGATCAAGCCCGCTAAATGGCTCATCGAGTATAACTATCTCTGGTTCACACGCAAGTGTTGAAGCAAGCTGTACTTTCTGCTGATTACCCTTGGATAATGTCTCTAACTTTCTGTTGGCATACTCATCTATCTCAAGACGCTTTAGCCACTTCTTTGCATTATTGACTGCCTCTTTCTTGGAAAGTCCTCTAAGTCTTGTAAGATATACTATCTGTTCAAGCACTGTCTTCTTAGGATATAACCCTCTCTCTTCTGGCAGATAGCCTATAAGATGCTTCTTAGGGTTAAACGGCTCATCGTCAAGATATACCTCACCCTCATCTGCTTTAAAGACATCCATAATAATTCTTATCGTAGTTGTCTTACCTGCTCCATTTCTTCCAAGAAGTCCAAGTGCACTTCCACTTTCAACTTCAAAAGAAATGCCGTGTAGAACCTGATTACCTTCAAAAGACTTTGTCAGGTTTCTTACTTCAAGTTTCATTAAAATGTTCTCCTCTCATTTTTATAGTAATTGTATCATATGAAAGAACATTTTGACAGTCAAATTTTTGTTGAATTTTAAGAATTTCAGGAATTTCAGGAAATATTCTTTCTGTATATTCCTGTTGAAGTTTAAAACCAAAAAGAGCCTGAAACAAGCAAACTTGTTTCAGACTCTTCTGTCATTATCTATACACGCACATCGTGCTTGTAATATGTAATATTATTTATTACTGTGGCTGCTTTCCGATGTAAGCAAGGATACCACCATCAACATAAAGAATATGTCCGTTAACGGCATCTGAAGCTTCTGAAGCAAGGAATACAGCTGGACCAGCTAATTCTTCTGGCTTTAACCATCTGTTAGCAGGTGTCTTAGCACAGATGAACTGATCGAATGGATGTCTAGAACCATCAGCCTGTCTTTCTCTTAATGGAGCTGTCTGAGGTGTCTCGATGTAACCAGGTCCAATACCATTACACTGGATATTGTACTGACCATACTCAGAACAAATATTTCTTGTAAGCATCTTAAGACCACCCTTAGCAGCAGCATAAGCTGATACTGTTTCACGGCCTAACTCTGACATCATAGAGCAGATGTTAATAATCTTACCGTGACCTCTTTCGATCATTGATGGAATAACTGCCTTAGATACGATAAATGGTGCATTAAGGTCAACGTCGATAACCTGTCTGAATTCAGCAGCTGTCATATCGCACATTGGAATTCTCTTAATGATACCAGCATTGTTAACAAGGATATCGATAGGAGCTACATCCTTAGCAATCTGAGCAACCATAGCGTTAACCTGCTCTTCGTTAGTTACGTCACATACATAACCGTGAGCATCGATACCAGCTTCCTTGTAAGCTGCTAATCCCTTATCTACTAATTCCTGCTTAATATCGTTAAATACGATTGTAGCACCTGCCTTAGCCATTCCGCTAGCGATAGCAAAACCGATACCATAAGAAGCACCTGTAACTAAAGCAACTTTTCCTTCAAGTGAAAAATTTACTGACATTTTAAAATCTCCTTTTCTCTTAATATTATATCAATGAACTCAAGAGCATATGGAATATCACAATATACTCCATACCTCTATGAGAATCATCCATCATAATGGATTATGCCATTAATATTAAATAGCATAATGTGTATGTAACCTATAATAATACAGCTACTCTTTATATATCAATCAATAACAATAAAATAATCTTGTTAAGCAATCATAAAGACATTCTGATTATCTAAGATCCTTCATATCTACATCATCCATATCATCGAAGTCCTGGTTCTCACCAACCATACCCCAGATGAATGTATAAGCGTGAGTAGCTGAAGCTGAGTGAATTGACCAACTTGGTGATATAACAGCTTCTTCATTTCTCATAACAATGTGTCTTGTCTCTGTTGGCTCACCCATATAGTGGAATACAACAGCATCTTCCGGAACTTCAAAGTAAAGATATACTTCCATTCTTCTGTCATGTGTATGACATGGCATTGTGTTCCATACACTTCCTGGTTCAAGGCAAGTCATACCCATCTCTAACTGGCAGCTTTCAACCTGTCCTGGAAGGATATACTTATTGATTGTTCTATGGTTAGCACTCTCAAGACATCCAAGTTCCTTTTTATTCTCAGGTAAAATGTCCTTAGCTGGATCAATAAATACTGTTGGGTATGTCTTATGTGCTGGTGCACTGTTAAGATAGAACTTAGCCGGGTTCTTAGGGTCTTCACTCTTGAACGAGATATCCTTAGCACCCATACCTATGTACATACCGTCTTTATATTTAAAGTTATATTCCTTGCCATCTACTGTAACTGTTCCGTTACCACCGATGTTAATGATACCCATCTCTCTTCTTTCAAGGAAATACTTAGCTCTAAGTTCAGCACCTGCTTCAAGAACAAGTTCCTTATTAACTGGTGTAGCAGCTCCTACTATAATTCTGTCAATCTGACTGTAGATTGTCTTAATCTCATCAGCTACAAATAAATTCTGAATTAAAAAGTCATGTCTTAATCTGTCTGTGTCATAGTTCTTGACATCAGCAGGATTTGCTCCTGGTCTTACTTCCATTTTTATGTCTCCTTTTCTTGTTCAAATATGATTATGGATAACTTACAATAATATCATCCAGCTCATTTTATATAATATAATATCATTATTTATATATTTTTACAACTAATAATTCGTTTAATAAGCGGACTTGTCTTTACAATATCCTCTGATATTTCAAACGCTTTGATAATTAAGCCCTCTGCCTCTAATATTTTATCTTTATTGGCGGCATAGATTGTGGCAAGGCACACGAGGTATGTTACATAATCTCCGCGCTTGGCTGACAGCTTTACGCCGACAGAATAATCTATAACATCTTCTTTTGTCATTCTTCCGCCACCTAATATCATCGAGGCTTCTCCTATAAGTTCTGACTCAATTCTTTGAACATAGCCTTCTTTATCTGCTTTAACCTCTATTTTATAATTACATTCTGTAAATTCATCTAAATCGTCAAATACAGTTATATCCCCACCCTGACGTTTAATGAATTCCAAGAATTTATTATATGCACTTCCATCATCTATGGAATTCTGTAACATACCTCGTGCCTTGTCTGCATTTTCTTCTACTTTAGAAGCAATAAGCATCTGTGTGCCTAATTCAAGGCAGAGATTAATAAGGTCTTCTGGACCTTCTTTCTTTAAAGTCTTTACCGCTTCCGCAACCTCCAGTGCATTACCTACAGCAAGTCCCAGCGGTTCATCCATATCTGATATTACTGCTATTGTGTTTCTGCCAGCAAGACTTCCTATCTTAACCATCTCTTCTGCAAGTTTCTCGGCATCCTGCATATTTTTCATAAATGCACCGCTTCCGACTTTAACATCAAGCACAATCGCCCCTGCACCTGCGGCAATCTTTTTGCTCATTATACTGCTTGCTATAAGCGGTATGCTGTCAACAATGGCAGTAACGTCCCTTAAAGCATATATCTTCTTATCTGCCGGAGCAAGATTGCCTGTCTGTCCTGTAAGTGCAAGTCCTATTTCTTTAATATTATCAATAAATTCTTCTTCACTTAACTTAGTCCTGAAGCCTTTAATACTCTCTAGCTTATCAATTGTTCCGCCAGTATTGCCAAGTCCACGTCCGCTCATCTTGGCAACCTTGCCTCCACAGGCAGCTACCATAGGTGCAAGTATAAGTGTTGTCTTATCCCCAACACCGCCTGTGCTGTGTTTATCTACATTAATGCCGCCTATCTCTGACAAATCCATCATATCACCGCTATGTGCCATCGCAAGCGTAAGATTGGTTGTTTCCTCATAATTCATTCCATTAAAATATATCGCCATAAGAAGTGCCGACATCTGATAATCCGGAATTGTGCCATTGGTATATTCATTAATAACATAATCAATTTCTTCTTTTGACAATGATTCATTATATTTTTTCTTGGATATTATATCAAACATTCTCATAGCTATCACTCCTCAAACAATTGATTTTTAATTGTAACACTCTGCTTTATTTTACATTTTTGTGAATTTCTGTTTCGTAACATTGTATTTGATTATATACTAACATTTTTCTGTAATTTATGCTATTATTATTAGCAGAATTCTTAAAATAAGAAAGCAGGCAGCAGTTATTGCCTGCGGTTATTAATATAATACAAGGAGATATAATAATGAGTTTTGAATTTATACGAAAGCTTCCTACACCAACGGATATCAAGCGTGATTTTCCAGTTCCTGAAAGGGTTGCTGAATTAAAGAAAGAACGAGATAAAGAAATTGCCGATGTAATTACTGGCAGGTCAGATAAATTTCTTGCTATAATCGGACCTTGTTCTGCCGATAACGAGGACGCTGTATTAGACTATACATTAAGACTTAAAAAAGTTCAGGAAAAGATTGCTGACAAAGTACTAATCATTCCAAGAGTATATACTAACAAGCCAAGAACCACAGGCACTGGCTATAAAGGTATGCTCCACCAGCCTGACCCAGAGAAAAAGCCTGACCTTCTTGCTGGACTTGTTGCTATCAGAAAAATGCACATAAGAGTTATGGAAGAAACAGAACTTATGCCAGCCGATGAAATGTTATACCCTGAGAATTACTGGTTCCTTGCTGATGTACTCTCATATGTTGCCGTTGGTGCAAGATCTGTTGAAGACCAGCAGCACAGACTTACTGTAAGTGGTATGGACGTTCCTGCTGGTATGAAGAACCCTACAAGCGGTGATTTCTCAGTTATGCTTAACTCTGTAATCGCTGCTCAGGCAAAGCAGTCTTTCATATACAGAAACTGGGAAGTTGAAACACCTGGTAATCCTCTGGCTCACACTATATTAAGAGGTGCTGTCAACAAACACGGACAGAACATTCCTAACTACCATTATGAAGATTTAATAAGACTTGCCAATATGTATAAGACTAAGGATTTACTCAATCCAGCTTGTATCGTTGATGCTAACCACAGCAACTCTGGCAAAATGTATGCTGAACAGATAAGAATTACTAAAGAAGTAATTCACAGCCGCAATCATTCAAATGATGTTAAACAGCTTGTTAAAGGTGTTATGATTGAAAGTTATATTGAACCTGGCTGCCAGAAAGTCGGCGAAGGTATATATGGCAAATCAATAACAGACCCTTGCCTTGGCTGGGAAGAATCTGAAAAGTTATTATACACAATAGCTGATATGCTCAAGTAACATTTTCAGACACCCCGGATTTACGTAGGCTTCGCACAACGTGCCTGCCAACAATAATATAAAACTGACTAATAATGCCATTGCTATTTTCCTTATATTAATATTCACATATGACCCTCTGCTGGTTTCCCATATGGATATTAGTATGAATATAGTAATGGCATATATTATATAATGTGGAAATGTCATCACTATGTATACAAACATTCCTTTTATCCCCATATTCATTACACTTACGCTCACAACCATTCCAACGCTCATTCCAATAATTCCGAAAATTATATATACTGCCGGAACTGCAACAGGTGTAATAAGCAGTAATATGAGAAGTGTCAATTCTTTTATTCTCGTTTTGAAAATATATTGCCACAACGCCACATTATTTACCTTCATATCAATAATAGATAATCTGAAATCATTATTCAGTACTCCAACCTTATCCGTTATATTTATTATTGCATAA
>ENA-OURJ01001095-OURJ01001095.1-human-gut-metagenome-genome-assembly--contig:-NODE-1095-length-12423-cov-2.75695_pt1 | contig 12423 bp, 12 predicted proteins | sample MGYA00242096_ERZ508981 | MGnify/ENA primary metagenome ERZ508981 (study PRJEB26280, sample SAMEA2531404) | human gut metagenome | biome: human gut; feature: human-associated habitat; material: faeces... | reverse complement strand
GAATTTTATTAAGAAGAGGAACTTTGAAGAGAATATTCAATGGGAGGAGCTTTTGACAAAAGATTTTTATTTGCGTGAAAATGCCAAAAGCCGTCCTGGATTTTCTAAAAACATTGAAAAATACAAGCATCAGATTAGAGAGTTTTTTAAAGGAGAAGAGGTTAGAACAATCCTTATGGATTATGAAGATTACGATTCCAAGCAGTTAGAAAAAATGACTCACGTTGAAGTGTTTGGAATAAATGAGGACAATCTTACATATATATTATTTGATTACAAACACAGAAATCCTTTGAATAAACAGGCTAAGCTGATTAACATAACAAAGCAGATAAAGAGATAGGAATTATGGTTAAAGATTATGTGTGTGTGGATATCGAAACATCCGGCGTAAGAGTAAAGTGGGACAAAATAATAGAGATTGGAGCAGTTAAGGTAAGGGACAGTAAGGTAGTTGATACTTTTTCGGAGTTGATTAATCCGGGACTGAAACTTAGTCCCTATATTACGGAACTTACGGGAATAACTGACGAAATGTTAAAGGATAAACCTTTTATAGAGAAAGTTCTGCCAAGATTTATTGAGTTTACCGGGGACGATGTGATTATGGGGCACAATATTATGTTTGACTATAGTTTTTTGAAACAGAATGCAATTAACCAGAAACTTAAGTTTGACAAAATGGGAATTGATACATTAAAGATTGCAAGAAAGACTTTGAAGGGACTTGAAAGCAGAGGCTTGGAATATTTGTGCAATTATTATGGAATAGCAGATGAAAACCATCACAGGGCATTTAATGATGCAGAGGTTACATCTAAGTTATACAATGTGCTAATGGAAAAGTTTGGGACAGAGTGTCCGGGACTTTTTGAACCTTATCAGTTAGTATTCAAAGCGAAAAAAATGCAGCCTATTACTGACAGACAAAAGAAATATTTAAAAGATTTGATGGTATATCATAAGATTGAAATGAATTTTAATATAGATGAGCTTTCAAAGAATGAAGCGTCTAAAAAAATAGACAAAATTCTTTCAGAAAAAGGCAGAATTTTTGACTAGGACATTTTTGACAGTTATGGTATACTTTGTTAAAGAAAAAGTGGGTTATTAGACCACAGTTCACAATATTAACGTTTTTTATTAATATAATAAATGTTAAAATACCTAAAATTTGATTACACTGTAATCATTAGTTTATTGGGAAAAGGAGAATGGTATGAACTTTTTTTACAACAAGAAGAATCAGAGAATTATTGCAGGAGTAATAGCAGGCTTATTAATACTTGCAATGGTTATTACAACAGTATTTAGTGTATAGAGAAGGACTTGAGGAGGCTAATTTTGAAGGGGATTAAGAAAGTAGTTTTATTAATCGCATGTGTTATTCTTACAATGGGAACAGTGTGTGTATGGGCTGCTTCTGAGGATGCAGAAGAAAAGATTAAAAACGGCGTGTCAATTGACAGCGTTGATGTAAGTGGAATGACAGCAAGCGAAGCTACAAAAGCGTTGAAGACAGTTGTGTCAGACAAGACAGCTACAACAGTAACACTTGATGTTAATGGTAAGTCAGTTCAGACTACGTTAGGGGATTTAGGATACAAGTGGGGCAATAAGACAGTAGTTGATGAAGCTGTGAATACAGGAAAGATAGGTAACATTATAAAGAGATATAAGGATGGTCTTGATTTACAGCATAATGGCATGAAGTTTAATATTGAAATGTCATTTAATAAAGATACCTTAAAAAAGAAGTTGCAAACTATTTGTGCTGATTATGAAATAAAGGCGAAGAATGCATCTTTGGAGGCTACAGGTCATGGATTTAAGATTATAAAAGAGAAAGAAGGCGTGACTGTAGACTATGATAAGACTGTAGAACAGTTATATACATATGTAACAGAGAAGTGGAATAAGAAAGCTAACATAAAGTTAACTGCCACAACTACAGTTTCAAAACCTAAGTATACAACAGAGGATTGTGAAAAGGTTTCTAACGAACCAATGGGCAGTTATACAACAGAGTTTAGTGTAGGAAGTTCTTATGCTAATAGAAACTTAAACATACAGAATGGTGCTAAGTTAATTAACGGAGCAGTTGTTTATCCGGGAGAACAGTATTCATGTAATGAAAACTTATATCCGTGGACAGAGGATAACGGATGGCATCCTGCAGGTACATATGTTGATGGTGGCGTTCAGGACAGCTTAGGTGGTGGTATTTGTCAGGTTTCAAGTACACTTTACAATGCCTTGCTTAGAGCAGAGATTAAGGTTGTTAAGAGATTCCCGCATTCAATGGCAGTAGGATATGTTCCTTTGTCAGCAGATGCAGCTTTGGCAGGAGATTACAAGGATTTAGTATTTGAAAATGATACTGATGCGCCTATTTATGTTCAAGGTATTTATAATTCAGGCGGTTCAATTACTTTCAATATTTATGGACATGACACAAGAAAAGCTGGTCATTCAGTAAAATATGAAAGCAAGACTGTAAAGACTACACCTGTTAAAACACAGACTAAGAAGGATTCAAGTAAGCCTGTAGGCTATTCAGAAGTTGAATCTTCGGGTCATGTAGGGTATGTGGCTGAATTATGGAAGATTACATATGAAAACGGCAAGCAGGTTAGTAAGGAATTAATACATACAAGTACTTATGCAATGTCACCAACAATTGTTGTAAAGGGAACTAAGAAGGCTTCCACAACAACTAAGAAAGATGATAGTGATAAGGACCACAAGAAGAGTAGTGAAGAGACAACAAAAAAGTCAACTTCAAGTAAGAAATCAAAAAAATCAGAATAGTTAAATAAGGCGGTGAATTATGAATCCGGGAAAAGTTTCAGAAGTAACTTATAAAAGAGCTATTTTAAAGAATTTAAATTCCAAAAACGAAGGAGTTAAACTGGGAGTAAATTCTGCAAACATACAATTAGAAGACATTACGGCTGTAGTGTCTTCTAATTGTATATTAAAGACTTTTGACGGATGTGAAGAGTTTTATGTTCAGCGAAGTATTAACAGTATTTGCGAAAAGGGCGGTGTTCCAAAAAGTTTACAATTAAGCATTACAATGCCATTGGAATTTGAAGAAAAAGAAGTAAACAGAATGATTAAAAATTTTAGAAAGTCAGCAGACAGTCATAATGTGGAAATTAACCAGTGTAATGTTTATAGAGGAGCCACTGAAGGTCCAATTATTAACATTTTTATGATTGGAACAACAGGCAATTTACTAAAAAGTGATAGCATAAAACCGGGAATGGATGTTATAATGGCAGGAACACTTGCTATTGGTGGAACATCTGTTATAGCAGAAAGATATAAAGATAAGTTAGCAGGCAAGTTTTCCGGAAGATTTATTTCAGAATGCTTGGAATTGAAAGATTACACTAGTACCGAGAAAGCTTCTGCAATAGCAATAGATGCAGGAGCTGTGTATATGCATGCTGTTTCTGAAGGAGGATTGTTTAGCGGATTATGGGAAGTGGCTTCATGTGTGGATAAAGGCATTCAGGTAGATATTAACAAGATTCCTATTTGGCAGCAGGTTATTGAAATAGCAGAATTTATGGATATTAACCCTTATTTGTTGGAAGGTTCAGGTTCGCTATTGATTGTAAGCCCTGATGGTTATAAAATAGAAGAGTCACTAAACGCTAACGGAATCTATGGAAAAGTAATCGGAAAGATAACTGACAATAAGAACAGAGTAGTTATAAATGGCGATGAAACAAGGTATTTGGAACCTCCAAGAGGTGATGAAATATACAAATTTATTTAAAAAAGGAGATTGGCAATGAGAGAAGAGATTTTACGTTTAATTGAAAAAAATAGCAGAATTGACATTCATGAAATGGCGATTCTTTTAGGAGCGAAGGAGGCGGAAGTTGCCAACGCCATAGCGGATATGGAAAAGGAAGGTGTAATATGTGGATATTACACACTTATTGATTGGGATAAAACTAACGATGAAAAAGTAACAGCATTAATCGAAGTTCGTGTTACACCACAGCGTGGAAGCGGATTTGATGAAATTGCAGAGAGAATATATAAATTTGAAGAAGTTAAGGCAGTTTATCTTATGTCAGGTGGTTTTGACTTTACAGTTATACTTGAAGAAAAAACAATGAAAGAGATAGCCCAGTTTGTATCAAGTAAGCTTTCTACTTTAGATTCAATTTTGAATACAGCAACACATTTTGTATTGAAGAAGTATAAAGACTACGGAATGATTTTAGATGAAAAACAAAAAGATGAAAGGATGTTAGTGACACCATAATGAGAGATCCATTATCAAAAGTAACAAAGGAAATTAAACCATCAGGCATTAGAAAGTTTTTTGACATTGTAAGCGAGATGAAAGATGCTATTTCACTTGGCGTAGGTGAGCCTGATTTCGATACCCCTTGGCATATTAGAGAAGAGGGGATATATAGTCTTGAGAAAGGACGTACTTTTTATACATCTAACTCAGGTCTTAAAGAGTTAAAGATGGAGGTATGCAATTACCTTAAAAGAAAATTAGATGTAGATTATGATTATAACGGCGAAGTAATGATTACTGTAGGTGGTAGTGAGGCCATTGATATTGCGATGAGAGCAATGCTTGATCCGGGTGATGAAGTTTTGATTCCACAGCCAAGCTACGTTTCATATGTTCCATGTGTTGAATTAACACATGCTGTTCCTGTCATTATTGAATTAAAGGAAGAGAACGAATTTCGCTTAACTAAGGAAGAAGTTTTAGAAAAGATAACTGACAAAACTAAGATTTTGGTTTTACCTTTCCCTAATAATCCAACAGGTTCTATTATGGAAAGAAAGGATTTGGAAGATATTGCTCAGGTTTGTATAGAAAAAGATATTTTTGTATTATCTGATGAAATTTATTCTGAATTATCTTACAAGGAAGAGCATGTTTCAATAGCATGTATTCCGGGAATGAAGGAAAGAACAGTTTTGATTAACGGTTTTTCAAAGGCTTATGCAATGACAGGTTGGAGACTTGGTTATGCGTGTGCACCAAAGGTTATTATGGATCAGATGGTTAAAATCCATCAGTTTGCAATTATGTGTGCACCTACAACAAGCCAGTATGCAGCGGTTGAAGCATTAAAAAACGGTGATGATGATGTGGCAAGAATGAAGGAGTCATACAATCAGAGAAGAAATTATCTTGTTCACGAATTAAGAGATATGGGACTTGATTGTTTTGAACCATATGGAGCATTCTATGTATTCCCAAGCATTAAGAAGTTTGGACTCACATCAGAAGAGTTTGCTACAAGATTGCTAGAGGAAGAAAAGGTTGCCGTAGTTCCGGGAACAGCTTTCGGTGATTGCGGAGAAGGTTTTCTTAGAATATCATATGCATATTCACTTGATGATCTTAAGCTTGCCCTTGGCAGAGTTAGAAAGTTCGTTGAAAGACTGGAGCAGAAGTAGACTATAAGCTTACATGATTAGCAGATGCACATTAGTGTACAGTTTTGTAAGCCAGAATGGAGATAGGTTATGAATGTTATATTATTAGAGCCTGAAATCCCACAGAACACAGGTAACATAGGACGAACATGTTGTGCAACAGGTACAAAGCTTCATCTTATTGAACCTATGGGATTTAGAATAAATGAGAAGAATCTTAAGCGTGCAGGAATGGACTATTGGGATGATTTGGACGTGACTATTTATGATAGTTTCAAAGATTTTATGGATCAGCATCCGGGAATAAAGATTTGGATGGCTACAACTAAGGCTCCACACAGATATACAGATGTAGAGTTTGGACCGGATGATTATATAATGTTTGGAAAAGAAAGCGCAGGAATACCGGAGGAGATTTTGGTAGATAATGAAGATACATGTATTAGAATCCCAATGAATCCGGAGATTAGATCATTAAATCTTGCCAATTCAGTTGCAATTGTACTTTATGAGGCATTAAGACAGAATGATTTCCATGGAATGCAGATGGAAGGTCACCTTCACAGACTGCAGTGGAAGGAATAATATAATCAGGCACAAATTGATTATAGAAATAAAAAATAAATTATAAAGCATTTAGACTATTAAGTAACAATGTAAAAAATAGCCTAAATGCTTTTATTTTTTTGTGCATTATAACGTTTTTAGAGATTGTGGTCGAAAAATCTTTAAACTTCTGCTAAAATGTTTTATCGAAAGTAAAAAAAGGAGGATTTGACAATGTCAAACAACGAAATTGGTAACTCAGCAGTATATGATGCCAGAGAGTTGGGAAAAGGAAAGGTGTTTCTTTTAGGTTTCCAGCATATGTTCGCCATGTTTGGTGCAACAGTTTTGGTACCACTTTTAACAGGTCTTGATGTTCAGACAACATTACTTATGGCAGGTCTTGGAACTATTCTTTTCCATATTTTTACAAAATTACAGGTTCCGGCATTTCTTGGTTCATCTTTTGCATTTCTTGGTGGATATACAACAGTATCAGGAGCTTTTGGTGACTTTGGAGTAAAAGATTCAGCCCATATGCTTCCATATGCATGTTTAGGTGTAGCTTGCGCAGGACTATTATATTTAGTTTTAGCGTTGCTAATAAAGTTAGTAGGTGTTAAGAAGGTTATGAAGTTCTTCCCACCTGTTGTAACAGGTCCTATTATTATTGCTATTGGTCTTTGCCTTGCACCATCAGCACTTAATAACTGTGCAACATGTTGGCCACTTGCCGTCGTAGCGCTTGTTATCGTAATATTATTTAATATCTGGGGAAGAGGAATGGCAAAGATTATTCCTATTCTTTTAGGTGTAGTTGGAGCATATTTATTCGCCCTTATTTTCGGAAACGGATTAGGTTTATTAGGCGAAGCAGGTCAGGTTGATGTAAAAGCTATTGCTGATGCAGCATGGATTGGTCTTCCTGTTCATATGGACGAAACAATTTTTGCAATTGACTGGAACAACAGCTCAGCAATTATTTTTGCTATTACAACAATGGTTCCAATTGCCATTGCAACAATGATGGAACATATCGGTGACATTTGTGCCATCGGTGCTACAGTAGGAAAAGACTTTATTAACCGCCCGGGTCTTCACAGAACACTTTTAGGTGACGGACTTGCTACAACATTATCATCAATTTTTGGTGGCCCTGCTAACACAACATATGGTGAAAACACAGGTGTACTCGCTCTTTCAAGAGTATATGATCCAAGAGTAGTAAGAATTGCAGCTTATCTTGCAATGTTATTCTCATTCTCCCCTAAGTTTGCCATGATTATTCAGGCTATGCCATCAGGTATCGTTGGTGGTATTTCATTTATGCTTTATGGAATGATTGCAGCAATCGGTGTTCGTAATGTAGTAGAAGCACAGGTTGACTTTAAGAAGAGCAGAAACGTTATCGTTGCAGCTATTATCGTTGTATGTGCTTTAGGTATCAAGTTTAGTTCAGGAATGGGCGCAGATGTATTAAGCGGAGTTGACGGAGCAGTTTCATTCTCAATCGGAGGAGTAGTAATCAGCCTTTCAGGACTTGCAGTTGCATCAATTGCAGGAATTATCCTTAATGCAGTATTCCCAGACAAAGATGAAGTGAACGACGTAACAGAATCCAAATAATAAATTAATGTAATTACAGTGTCAAAAGGTCCTATCCCAATTATTCCAGTACAAAAAGGGAAAGGTGAATTGGAATTTTGATATTTTAATTAAGTATCATAAAAAAATGGATGCCAGCAAACAATAGGCAGATTTTCGAAATTTTGCGAGTATAGTGTACAGCGATAAAACTACTGTCCGAGCGAAGCGAGTTTAGTTTTTCGCTGTACGATAGACGACGGAGCAAAATAAGAAAATCAACGTGTTTGAGGGCATCCATTTTTTTGTGATACGACAAGTGGCAAATCACCTGTTAATGGTAACAATTCCTTTGTTAGTCTGTATCAATCCTTCATCTTTCATTTTCTTTAATTCTCTACTCATGGCACTTCTGTCAACTGAAAGATAGTCCGCAAGGGCAGTCATTGTGAAGGGAAGCTTGAAAATATTGCTTCCGGATTTCGAAGACAAAATTTCAAAATAATTATTTAAACGGTCACGTATGGTTCGACCGCTTAAAACTTCAAGATGTTCACAGATAGATCTTGTCTTATCTGAAATTATAACAAGAATATTATTAACTAACTGGCTGTGATGTGGACAAGCTTTCGAGCATCTTTTTATAATGTGTTCATAATCAATAAAACGAACAACGCAGTCACATGTAGCTTCAAGAGAAATGTTTTCAGGACAGGCATAGTGATAAAAAAGCTGACCGAAAAGATCACCACGACATAATTGTTCAAGAATAGTCTGGGTCCCGTTAGGAAGAAAATGTATAACCCTTGCGCTACCTGACTCGATTATACCTACCCCTATATTGTTGTCGTCATAGAAGCAGATAACTTCTCCGGATTTATAAGTTCTGGTATACGTTTTAAAACAGTGCATCATTTCAGCCTGTTGCTGTTCTGAAATATTGTAAAACAAATCTGTTTTTTTTATTTCCATAAATAAACTCCAATCTATATTGATATAACTATTGTATAAAAATTTTTATCATGAATATGTTGCAAATGCAACAGAAAAATAAAAACAATCATCATATAATAAGAATGTAAAGAAAATATATACCAGGATTGCACTTTATAAAGTGAAAAACGTTAAATTTTAAAAACGAAAATAATTCCTTCTTAACGTTGCAAAAAAAAAGAGAAAGTGTTATATTATTCACAGTTAGTGAAAATTACTTTTATTGTGTCTAGTTGCGTCTTTTTGACAATTAAACACGGCACTGGCTAATATTTTTGAGAGGTGTATGATATGGATACAATAACATGCATTAAAACAAGAAGAAGTGTTAGAAAGTTTAAACAGGAATCAATATCTAAGGATATTATTGAAGATTTGGTTTTGGATGCTTCATATGCGCCTTCTTGGAAGAATACTCAGACAACACGATATATTGCAATAACAGATGCTGAGATTAAAGCTAAGCTTGCAGAGGAATGTTGTGCAGAGCATAACAGAGGAATTATTAATGGAGCACCACTTCTTATTGCTACATTAATAGTGGACAAGCGTTCAGGTTTTGAGAGAGATGGCAGTTATTCCACATCTCGAAAAGATTGTTGGCAGGCATTTGACAATGGCATTGCTACACAGACATTGTGTTTGGCAGCTAATGACAAAGGCTTGGGAACAGTAATAATGGGATTGTATGACATCGATAAAGCAGAAGAGATTATCGGGGTTCCCGAGGGACAGTTACTTATGGCACTTGTTGCTGTAGGTTATCCTGATGAAGAACCTGGTGTTCCAAAGAAGAAGACAGTAGATGATTTATTAAGCTATCGTTAGTCATTCACTATATTTTATGCTTTACATTTATTTTTAGGAGGAAAAACAAGATGAGAGAAGAATGGAAAGGATTTACTACAGGCGAATGGGCAAAAGAAGTCAACGTCAGAGATTTTATCCAGAAGAACTACACACCATATGATGGTGATGCAAGTTTCTTAGCAGGTCCTACACAGGCAACAACAGATTTATGGAATCAGGTACTTGATCTTCAGAAACAGGAAAGAGCAGCAGGCGGCGTACTTGATATGGATACAAAGGTTGTACAGACAATCACATCACACGGCGCAGGTTACTTAGATAAAGATAAAGAAACTATTGTTGGTTTCCAGACAGATAAGCCTTTCAAGAGAGGTCTTCAGGTTAACGGTGGTATCCGTATGGCAATGAAGGCTTGTAGTGACAATGGATACGAAGTAGATCCAGAAGTTGTAGATTTCTACACAAACTACAGAAAGACTCATAACGCTGGTGTATTTGATGCTTACACACCAGAAATCAGAACATGTAGAACAAACCACATCGTAACAGGTCTTCCAGATGCTTACGGACGTGGACGTATCATCGGCGACTACAGAAGAGTTGCATTATACGGTGTTGATACACTTATCACAGATAAGGAAGCTCAGAAAGCAGCTACACCTACAGAAATGAGACCAGAAGTTGTCCGTGATAGAGAAGAATACTCAGAACAGATTAGAGCTCTTAAAGAATTAAAAGAATTAGGTAAGATTTACGGATTTGATATTAGCAGACCAGCTCAGAACGTACAGGAAGCTATTCAGTGGATGTACTTCGGATACCTTGCAGCAGTTAAGGAACAGAACGGTGCAGCTATGTCATTAGGACGTACTTCAACATTCATCGATATCTATGCTGAAAGAGATTTAGCTAACGGAACATTTACAGAAGAACAGATTCAGGAATTCGTTGACCACTTCATTATGAAGTTAAGATGTGTTAAGTTCGCAAGAACACCTGAATACAACCAGATTTTCGCTGGTGATCCAGTTTGGGTTACAGAAGCAATCGGTGGTGTTGGTATTGACGGACGTCACATGGTTACAAAGATGTCATTCAGATATCTTCATACATTAGAAAACTTAGGTGCAGCTCCAGAACCAAACCTTACAGTTCTTTGGTCAACAAGACTTCCACAGGACTTCAAAAAATACTGTGCTAAGCTTTCAATTGAATACTCATCAATGCAGTACGAAAGTGATGACTTAATGAGACCAATCAATGGTGATGACTATGGTATCGCTTGTTGTGTATCTTCAATGAGAATCGGTAAGGAAATGCAGTTCTTCGGAGCTAGAGCAAACCTTGCTAAATGTTTACTTTACGCTATCAACGGTGGTGTTGATGAAAAGACTAAGGTTCAGGTAGGACCTAAGTACAGACCAATTACATCAGAATATCTTGATTATGATGAAGTAATGGAAAGATATGAAGATATGATGAAATGGTTAGCAGACGTTTATGTTAATGCTCTTAACATCATTCACTACATGCATGATAAATATTCATATGAAAGAATCCAGATGGCTTTACATGATGCTCATGTAACAAGATGGTTCGCAACAGGTGTTGCAGGTCTTTCAGTAGTAGCTGACTCACTTTCAGCTATTAAGTATGCTAAGGTTAAAGCTATCAGAGATGAAGATGGAATCGTAGTTGACTATGAAACAGAAGGTGACTTCCCTAAATATGGTAACGATGATGACAGAGTTGACCAGCTCGCAGTTATGATCGTTAACAAGTTCATGGGTTACTTAAGACAGCACTTCACATACAGAGATAGTATTCCAACACAGTCAATCCTTACAATTACATCAAACGTAACATACGGAAAGAACACAGGTAACACACCTGACGGTAGAAAGATGGGACAGCCATTCGCACCAGGTGCTAACCCACTTCATGGTAGAGATACACACGGTGCTGTAGCATCACTTGCATCTGTAGCTAAGATTCCTTTCGAAAACGCTAGAGATGGTATCTCAGATACATTTACAGTAGTTCCAGATGCACTTGGAAAAGACTGTGACGTATTTACAGGTGACCTTGACGCTGATGCACTTGGTCTTGATATTGATGAAATCATCAAGCAGCAGCAGTTATAATAAATATAAATAAAAAGGAAAATCAGAATGTCAACAGGAATAATTCATTCAACAGAAAGTTGCGGAACAGTAGACGGACCGGGCGTGAGATTTGTAGTGTTCTTTAAAGGGTGTCCTATGAGATGTGCGTATTGTCACAATCCTGACACATGGTCAATGGAAGGCGGTACGGAAATGACCGTTGATGAATTGCTTAAAGAATATGAAACAAAGAAATTTTTCTACAAAAGTGGAGGTATTACTGCCACAGGTGGTGAACCCATGGTTCAGATTGATTTCCTTACTGAACTGTTTACTGAAGCACATAAGCGAGGAATTCATACCTGTCTGGATACATCAGGTGTAACATTTAGACCTGATGATCCGGCAAATCTGATGAAAGTAGATAAATTACTTGAAGTAACCGATTTGGTTATGCTGGATATTAAACATATTAATCCGCAAGAACATTTAAAACTTTGCAAGCAGCCTAATGATAATATTTTGGCTTTTGCAAAATATCTTGATAAGAAAGGTATTCAGATGTGGATAAGACATGTTGTTGTACCACATATAACTTTAAATAAAGAGTACTTATATGAATTAGGACTTTTCATTGGAAAGTTAAAGATGGTTAAGGCTTTGGATATATTGCCATATCATGATATGGCTAAGCCAAAGTACGAGAAACTTGGCATGGATTACCCATTGAAGGATATAGAGCCTGCTACCAAAGAAATGGCAGTAGCTGCTCGAAAAATAGTGTTGCAGGGATTTAAAGAATCCAGAATTAAGTTATTACAAGAGAATAAATAGGAGGTAATAAAAATGGCAGCAAGCGAAAAACAGATTGATAATTTAGTTTCTTTAATAGATGGATATGCACAGGAAGGTGGTTACCATGATAGCGGTGATATTCTCCCCCTTTAAAATG
>ENA-OURJ01001093-OURJ01001093.1-human-gut-metagenome-genome-assembly--contig:-NODE-1093-length-12427-cov-2.43695_pt1 | contig 12427 bp, 10 predicted proteins | sample MGYA00242096_ERZ508981 | MGnify/ENA primary metagenome ERZ508981 (study PRJEB26280, sample SAMEA2531404) | human gut metagenome | biome: human gut; feature: human-associated habitat; material: faeces... | reverse complement strand
CCCTACCGAGGGGAGCCTCTGGCGAAGAGAGAAAGCTTTCCGTACTGCCAAGGCCTCCCCTCGTCAGGGGAGGTGGCTGCGCCAAAGGCACAGACGGAGAGGTTAATCATATCTCAACGCGTCGATGGGATTGAGCCGCGCGGCGCGTTTTGCGGGCAGATAGCCGAACAGCACTCCGATGAATACCGAGATGCCGAAAGCTGCCACGATGGAGTTGAAGGACGGGCTGACCGTGATGTCCATGCCATCGGTGAACATGGGCAGCACCTGATTGGCGATAGCCGACACGATGTAGCCGAGGACGATGCCCAGCGTGCCGCCAAGAGCCGAGGTAGTGGCCGCCTCGGTGACGAACTGGGCCAGAATGGTCTTTTCCTTCGCGCCCATGGCCTTGCGGATGCCGATCTCACGGGTGCGCTCGGTCACCGACACCAGCATGATGTTCATGATGCCGATGCCGCCTACCAGCAGCGAGATGCTGGCGATGCCGGTGAGGATGACGATGACCATGTTGATCATCCTGTTCATCTCTTCCAGCCACTCGCTGGCGCTGTAGACGTAGTAAGCATTGTCGCTCTTGAAGATGTCATACAGTCCCTGCTCCACCGCAGCCTTGGCCTCGTTGGCCTGGCCCTCGTCCACCATGATGGCGGAGTAGGAGTCCGGCGAGCTTTCGTTGGAAAGGCGCATGGCTGTGGTGTAGGGCAGGTAGACGCTGTCGTCGTCGCTGCCCTCCTGCTGGTCGAAGTTGGAGATCTTGGCCTTCAGCACACCCACGATGCGGAACTTATAGGGGCCAAGCTTGATGGTCTGGCCCACCGCATTGCCGCCGTAGGCCGTGCGGTTGATGTAATCGCCGATGACGCAGATCTGCTTGTTGTCTGCGATGTCCATATACTGGATGTTCCGGCCCTTGGCGAGGGTGTAGCCCTTCGACTCGATGTAGTTCTCATCCACGCCGTACACCGTACCGTAACGGTAGTTCGTCGTACCCACCTTGGGGGTGTTGTCGCTGAAATCCAGCTGCGGCGAGATGGAGGAAAGCAGTTCTGGGTTCTTTTTGACGATGTCGTACAGATCATCCACCGTCGCAGTGCGGGAACCATAGCCCCATATCTGGATGGAGAGGGTGTTGGTTCCCATTGCGGAAAAGCTGTCCCGCATGCTTCTGGTCATGCCGTTGCCCAAACCGACGATGACGATGACCGCCATGACGCCGATGATGATGCCCAGCATGGTCAGAAACGTGCGCAGTTTATTGCTCCAGACGTTCTGCAGTGCCTGACGGAAAGTCTCTAATACCATTATTTTGCTTCCTCCTGTGCCGCTTCGCCGGACAGAGTGGGCTGCACGACAGCCTCAGGCGCGTGGGCGTCGCCGTCGTACACCACCTGACCGTCTTCCAGACGGATGATACGCTCCGCCTGCACGGCGATGGAATTGTCGTGGGTGATGAGCACCACGGTATGCCCCTCCCTGTGGAGCTGCTGGAGCATCCCGATGACCTCGCGGCCAGTGTGGGAGTCCAGAGCACCGGTGGGCTCGTCGGCGAGGATGACCGCCGGGTTGCGCACCAGAGCACGGGCAATGGACACACGCTGCTGCTGGCCGCCGGAGAGCTGGTTGGGCAGGTTTTTGAGCTTATCCCCCAGCCCCACCTTTTCCAGCACTTCCTGCGCCATCCGGTGGCGTTCGGCGCGGGAGATATTCGCGTAGATCAGCGGCACCTCCACGTTCTCCATCAGGTTGAGGCGGGGCAGAAGGTTATACTGCTGGAAGATGAAACCCAGCATCTCGTTGCGCACATCTGCCAGCTCGTCTCGGTTCATCTTGCCCACGTCCCTGCCGTTGAGCCGGTAGGTGCCGTAGGTGGGGACGTCCAGACAACCGATGATGTTCATGCAGGTGGACTTGCCCGAACCGGACTGGCCCACGATAGCCACGAACTCCCCCTTCTCGATCTTCATCGTGATGTGGTCGGCGGCCTTTACCAGCGTATCGCCCATCTGATAATACTTGCACACCTGCTCAAATTCGATCAGAGCGCTCATGGGGCACCTCCTTACCAGATACTGTCGCTGTAATAGTCATCCGACACAGAGCTGGTGTCGTAGGCCACCGTGTCGTCCTCCTGCAGGCCGCTCTTGATCTCGGTGTAGCTGTCGTCGCTGACGCCGGTCTCGACCTTGACGTAGACATAGCCGTCCGGTGCGTCCATGTCTTCCACTGCATTGGCTGCGCTGGGAGACTTCTTGCTCACCAGCACATAGCCGCCGCGGATAACGGCAGCATTCGGCACGACGAGGGCGTTGTTGGTCTCGGCCACGACGATCTCAGCGTTGGCGTTCATTCCGGGGCGCAGGCCGTCGGTGTTGTCAATGCGGATGGTGATGGGGTAAGTCGTGGTGCCGCCGCTGGAGCTGCCCTTCATGGACACACGGGTGACTGTGCCGACATAGGTCTTGTCCGTCACAGCGTCAGCGGTGATCTGGACTTTCTGGCCCACGGACAGTGCGCCGATCTGCAGCTCATCCACATTGATGACCATCTCCAGATAGCTCAGGTCGTAGATGACGCAGAGGGTGCTGCCGGAGGTCAGGGCGTCGCCCTGCTTGGCGTCCTTCTCAATGATGGTGCCGCTGATGGGCGAGGTAATGGTGTAGTTAGACATATTGTCCTGCTGATTCTGCATCGAGATCTCAGCGCTGCGCAGGGACTCGGAAGCAGACTGGATGGATTCGGTCAGATCGTCGCCGGTCAGCTCGATGATGATGTCACCCTTGGAGACCGCGCCGCCCTCCTGCACATTGATGGCGGAAACGGTGCCGCTGGCCTGAGCGGTCAGGGTGCGCTCTGCCTGATAGGCAAAGGTGGCAGAGGCGATGGAGCTGACGCCGTTGATGCTGGCGGTAGCGGCCTGAGCGGTGGTCAGACCGCCGGCATTGTTGACCCGGATGGTGACGGTGCGCACCAGCAGGTTGCCGGTGCTCAGCTCATCGGTGCCGGTGACGGCGGTGATGGTGCCATTCAGCGTCTCAAAGGTGCCGTCCAGCACCACGTCAGCGCTCTGGCCCACCGAGAAGTTGGCGGCGTCGGCTGCCGGGAACAGCAGGTTCAGCAGCATCTTGGAGCTGTCACGGATGACCGCCACCTCCTGGCCGCTGGTCACCTCGTCGCCCTTTGCGACCTTGAGGTTGCTGACGGTGCCGTCCACCTCTGCGCGGACATACTGGCGGTCCACAGTCTTGTCGTAGCTGCGCTGGGCCTGCTGCAGGGCAATGCTGGCCTTTTCCAGATTGGTGGAGGCGTCCGAGCTGTCGATGGTGTAGAGCACATCGCCCTCCTCCACCTTGTCGCCCTCTTCAAAGCCGCCGGTGAGGATCTTGCCGTCCACCAGAGACTTGACGGTATATGTATTGGCCGGGTTCAGCGTGCCTGTGCCGCTCAGGGAATTGGAGACATCCTGACGGACCGGCGTCGTTTCGGCGTAGGTCACATCGCCGCTGGCAGCTTTATTCCCGCCGCCTATGAGAAAAACAGCGCCCGCTGCCGCCACGACGACCAGCGGCACGAGCCATTTCCAGTTCTTTTTGGCAAATGCGCCTGCACCGGTCCTACCCTTGGCTCCGGTCATTTCCCCGGCAACCTCAGCAGACTGAGCCGCTGCATCCTTTTTCTTTTTCCAGATCATGCTTTTCCTCCTAGTCGATGCAAAAGGGCATAGTTGCCCCTTTGCACGAAAAATCTGTTATTGGTAGTGTATCGCATTTCACCAAAATACTCAAGCGTCCAAATTTCATTTCACCCTTTATTTACAAAATACACGTCCGTTTTTATACAAAAAGAGACACCCGCAGCGCCCTTTTCAGAGCAATGCGGGTGTCTCTTATTTTTTATCCTATCAGGATGCGGCTTCGGCCTCGCTCAGCGGAGCCAGCTGCACATACACCCCGGCAGGGACGCAGGCCGCCCATGCACCTTCCTCGCTCAGCTGGCCGAACTGCTCACAGACATGGTCCGGGCATTGGCTGTCCTGAAACGAGATGGTGCCGTCTTTTACCTGTAAATGAACGACATAGCTGCCCACATCGTACAGGTAATCGTAGTCCTTATCCAGCGGCAGCACCTCGGTGATGCCGTCGCCGAAATCCACGACTGCTGCCAGCGGCTCCGTCCTGCTGCGCGGACGCAGCAGAAAGACCAGCAGGACAGCTGCCGCCAGGACGACGGCTGCGAAGAGGAGGTTTGCCTTCCAGCTCAGGCGTTTTGCGCCTTTTGCCGGCTCAGGCTGCTTGCGGATGCTCATGCAGCGTAGTCGCTGGCAGCAGCACCGGCAATGCGGCCAAAGACGGTGAAGTCAGCAACAGCGTTGCCGCCCAGACGGTTTGCACCGTGGACGCCGCCAGTCACCTCACCTGCTGCGAACAGGCCGGGGATGACCTCGCCCTTCTCGTTCAGCACCTCGGTGTTGGCGTTGATCTTCAGGCCGCCCATGGTGTGATGGACACCGGCGGTGACCTTCACAGCGTAGTAGGGAGCGGTGTTCAGGGGGTTGGCGAAGCTGGTGCGGCCGAAGTCGGGGTCATTCTTGGCCTCAACGTAGCCGTTCCACTTCTCCATGGTCTCTGCGAAGGCAGCGGCATCGACGCCCATAGCCTTGCCCAGCTCCTCGTAGGTAGCGCCGGTGACGGTGTAGCCCTTCTTGATGTAGCCCTGGATGACGCTGGAAGCATCGGCCATGGCCTGATCAACGACCAGCCAGCTGTAGCTGCCGGTCTGAGCGATCTCAGCGGCGGAGACGACATCGCGGGTGCCGACCTCGTCGATGAAGCGCTGGCCTTCCTCGTTGATGAGGATAGCGCCGTCGCCGCGCAGGCCCTCGGTGATAAGGGCAGCGGTGTTGGCCTCAACGGTGGGGTGGATCTGGATCTGGTCCATGTCCACGGTAGCAGCGCCGATGGCCTGTGCCATCTCGATGCCCTGGCCCTGGATGCCGGGGGCGTTGGTGGTCATGAAGCCCTTCAGCTCGGGCTTGTACTTGACGACCATATCGAGGTTTGCACCGAAGCCGCCGGAAGCCAGAACGACTGCCTTGGCGTTGACGGTGACGGTCTCACCGGAAGCACCGGTGGCCTTGACGCCCACGGCAGCGCCGTTGGCATCGGTCAGGATCTCAGTTGCAGTGGTGTCCAGCATCATCTTGACGCCGGCCTTCTCGCAGTTCTCCTGCAGCAGGGGGATCATGTAGGAGCCGACGGAAACGGTCTTGCCCTCTGCGTTCACAGGGCGATGGATGCGCTTGACGGATGCACCGCCGAAGCTGGAGACGTTGTGCAGGGTGATACCGTGCTCGTCCAGCCAGTCGATGGCGTCAGCGGAGTTTGCGCACAGGGTCTCGACCAGCTCGGGGTCGTTGATGCCCTTGCCGCCGATCATGGTATCCAGCTCCATCAGCTCGACAGAGTCGAAGTAGCCGGTGGGGTTGGCCTGATAGGCAGCCCACTGCTCGGAGACGGTCTTTGCCAGAGCGGTGATGGTCTCGTTGTCGGCGTACTTCTCGGCAGCAGTCTTCAGGGTCTTCTCGACGCCGGCAGACTCGCCGAACTCGTTCTCATCCTGATAGACGGTCTTGCCGGCGTTCATGCCGCCGGTAGCGCGGACGGAGTTGCCGCCCACCATGGACTGGCTCTCGAGGATGACGACGGTCTTGCCCTCAGCGGCAGCGGTGATGGCAGCAGTCATGCCTGCGCCGCCTGCACCGACGACGACGACATCAGCGTCAACGGTGGAGTCCTCGGCGGAAGCGTCGTTCTCCACGGCGGTCTTGTAGTCATCGGGGTTCAGGCCGGCAGCGGTCAGGGCAGCTGCAGCAGCCTCCTTGATGGCGGTAGAGGTGACGGTAGCGCCGGACACGCCGTCCACAGCGATGCTGCCGCTCTCGGCGATCTCGCCGGGCATCTTGGCGATGGCCTCAGAGCCGACGCCCTGGGTCTCGTCCTTGCCCTCGGCGGTGCAGCCGGTGATGGCGCCGTCGGTCAGGGTCAGGGTGACGGAAACGTCGCCGCCGAAGCCCTTGGCAGTGCCGGTGAAGTCACCGGATACACCCGCGTCAGAACTGGTAGAGGCAGACTTTGCACCGCAGCCGTAGCCAAACAGGCTGACCGCGATAACCGCTGCCATAGCCAATGCAGACACGCTCTTTTTGATCTGAGCTTTCTTCATGATTTTCCTTCCTTGCTTGCTTCGTGGTTTGTGGTTGCGAACATCTATCAGCATAAAAAGGGAGCTGCCCTTTTACAAGCAGCCCCCTCTGCCGAACTTGGGAAAAGGATTTAGGCGTTGGCCTGTGCAGCAGCAACAGCGCAGGCGACAGTAGCGCCGACCATCGGGTTGTTGCCCATGCCGATGAGGCCCATCATCTCGACGTGTGCAGGCACAGAAGAGGAACCTGCAAACTGAGCATCGCCGTGGACGCGGCCCAGAGAGTCGGTCAGGCCGTAGCTGGCGGGGCCGGCTGCGACGTTATCGGGGTGCAGGGTACGGCCCGTGCCGCCGCCGGAAGCGACGGAGAAGTACTTCTTGCCGTTCTCGATGGCCCACTTCTTATAGGTGCCGGCGACCAGGTGCTGGAAGCGGACGGGGTTGGTGGAGTTGCCGGTGATGGAGCACTGGACGTCCTCCTTCTTCATGATGGCAACGCCCTCCATGACGTCGTTAGCGCCGTAGCACTTGACAGCTGCGCGCTCGCCCTCGGAGAAGGGGATCTCCTTGACGACGGTCAGGGTCTGAGTGGGGATGTCGTACTCGGTCTGCACATAGGTGAAGCCGTTGATACGGGAGATGATGTAAGCGGCGTCCTTGCCCAGGCCGTTCAGGATGACGCGCAGAGGAGTCTTGCGGACCTTGTTTGCAGTGCGGGCGATGCCGATAGCACCCTCAGCAGCGGCGAAGGACTCGTGGCCTGCCAGGAAAGCGAAGCAGGTGGTGTCCTCGCTCAGCAGACGAGCGCCCAGGTTGCCGTGGCCCAGACCGACCTGACGCTGCTCAGCGACAGAACCGGGGATGGTGAAAGCTTCCAGACCTTCGCCGATGGCGGCTGCGCACTCGGCAGCATCGGTCAGGCCGCGCTTGACGGCGATAGCGGTACCCAGGGTGTAAGCCCAGACAGCGTTATCAAAGCAGATGGGCTGCACGCCGCGGACGATCTTGTCGCAGTCGATGCCCTTAGCGAGGAGCATCTCGTTGCAGGCGTCCAGAGATTCGAGGCCGTTGGCCTTCAGGCATGCCTCGATTTTCGGCATGCGGCGATCCATAGATTCAAAAGTTGCCATGAGTTGTTCCTCCTCTCTTATTCCTCACGCGGGTCGATGTACTTGACAGCGCCTGCTTCCTTGCTGAAGCGGCCGTAAGTACCCACGTTCTTCTCGTAAGCCTCGTTGGGGGTCTTACCATGACGAATGTCTTCCATCATCTTGCCCAGCTTGACGAACTGATAGCCGATGACCTCGCCGTTGGCATCCACAGCCAGCTTGTTGATGTAGCCCTCGGTCAGCTCCAGATAACGAACGCCCTTCTCCTTGGTGGAGAAGATGGTGCCGGTCATGGAGCGCAGGCCCTTGCCCAGGTCATCCAGACCTGCGCCGATGGGCAGACCGTCCTCAGAGAAAGCGGTCTGGCTGCGGCCGTAGACGATCTGCAGGAACAGCTCGCGCATAGCCACGTTGATGGCGTCGCAGACGAGGTCGGTGTTCAGAGCTTCCAGAATGGTCTTGCCGGGCAGGATCTCGCCTGCCATAGCAGCAGAGTGGGTCATGCCGGAGCAGCCGATGGTCTCCACCAGAGCCTCCTCGATGACGCCGTTCTTGATGTTCAGAGACAGCTTGCAGGTACCCTGCTGAGGTGCGCACCAGCCCACACCATGGGTGTAGCCGCTGATGTCCTTGATCTCATAGGCCTTGACCCATGCGCCCTCTTCGGGGATGGGGGCCGGACCATGCTTAGGACCTTTGGTGATCGGGCACATATTCTGTACTTGCTGCGAATAGGTCATAATCATACTCTCCTTTTGACAAATTGATGCCGTGCGGCAGAAGCTTCTCTCCCCTGCCGCCTTGCATTGACCGGGCCGTGCCGCTCTCTTTTCAGCGCTTTTCCCGGTACTACCACGCACAGTTTTATTATAGAGGACGTTGGCCCAATTTGCAAGTCATTTCTGACAAATTTTTCGCAATCTTTTTGTCATTTTCGTTTTTCTGCGCAGGAGCGCAACTTCTCAATTCGGTTTTTTCTGCGGCTCCCGCCGCACCGGCGTGACGGCCCAGATGCAGGCGAAACCCGCCGCCGCACCCGCGATAGCGAGGATGTGCCGCCCCTGCTCGAATCCCCAGAAATCAGCGATACAGGGGAACAAAAGGCTTCCCACGCTCTGGCCCAGCGCCAGAAAGCCGTAGTTCACCCCGGCGTGGGGCAGGCCGAACAAATCGGTGGAGAGAGCGGGCAGCACCGCCGCCAGCGCCGAGTAGCAGAACGTCAGCCCCGCATACACTGCCACGACGGCCCACCCCCGGGCAAACAGGAACACCGCCGAAAGCCCCAGCGACACGCCGAAGAGGATGAGGTCGGTGGGGCGTCGGCCGATCTTATCGCTGAGCAGGGGCATCAGAAGCCGCCCGGCCGCACTGCCCACACTGCCCAGCACCACGGCCCAGAGGGCGGCGCTCTCGTCCAGCCCCCGCTCCATGCCAAGCTTCAGGATGATGGGGCTGAACAGCAGCACCGCCGGGGTGGAAAAGCAGACCGCTCCGGCGCAGAGCCAGTACTGCCGCGTGCCAAGCATCTGCCGGGGCGAGAGGTCGAGGGGCGGCGCGGCCTTAGCCTTTCCCTGCTGGCTGGGCTGAGGCTTTTCGGGCGGCGGGTCGGTCAGCAATGCACTGCCCGCGAGGCAGACCGGCAGGGTCAGCGCACCCAGCGCCCAGAACGCGCCCCGGATACCCTGCACCGGCCCGAAACCCCGCAGCGCCGTACGGACAAAGACGGTCAGGAACGCTCCGCTCAACCCCACTGCGCCCCCGATGACGCCGGTGGCGAGGCCCTTCCGACCCTTGTACCACTTCTGGGCGCAGGACTGGATGGACGGATAGAGAAAGGCTGTGCCGAGCCCTGCCGGGATGCTGAACACCCCGAAAAAAGCACTTCCCTTCTCTGCCGGAAGAGCCGCCGCCGCGAAGAATCCGCCGCAGAGCAGACCCGTCCCCCACAAAGCTGCAAAGCGAGGGCCGTGCTTATCCTGCAGAAAGCCGCCGATGACGCACCCTATGCCGAAAAATGCGATGAGCACTCCGAAGGCATAGCCTGCCCCCTGCTCGCTGAGGCCGTATTCCTCCATGACGGGTCTTTGAAACACACCCCACGCGGCGGGCAGGCCTGTCAATACCTGGATGGCCGCGCCCGCCGCCAGGATGGCCCAGGGTCTTGTTTTCTGCATTTCGTGCATCACCTCAGAGAATAGTGTGTCCTTTTCGATTGACAAAAAGACAGTATTCTTTATAATAGATAAGTATTGGATGTTATTTTATTTTTGATATACAGAAAGAGGACTATATTATGAAAACTCAGGCCTTAAAAGGTATGCGCGACCTTCTGCCCAATGAGCAGACCCTGCGCGACTACATTCAGGGCAAAATTCTCGAGACTTACCGCGCATCCGGCTTCGAGCGCATCTCCACCCCCATGCTGGAGGATATGGAAAACCTCGACAAGTCCGACGGCGGCGACAACCTGAACCTCATCTTCAAAGTGCTCAAGCGCGGCGACAAGCTCACCGCCGCCCTGAACTCCGGCGACCCGAAAGAGCTCTCCGACATGGGCCTGCGCTATGATCTGACCCTGCCCCTGAGCCGCTTCTACGCCGCCAACAAAGACAAGCTCCCCCACCCCTTCAAGGTCATCCAGACCGACCGCGTCTTCCGCGCTGAGCGCCCTCAGAAGGGCCGTCTGCGCGAGTTCGTCCAGTGCGACATCGACATTCTGGGCGACGAGAGCCCCAACGCCGAGGTCGAGCTCATCGACGTGACCACCCGCGCCCTGCTGGGCATCGGCTTCGACGGCTTTACCGTCAACATCAACGACCGCCGCATCCTGCGCGGGATGCTAGAGAGCATGGGCTTTGCCGCTGACACGCTGGATTCCGTCTGCATCACCTTCGACAAGATGGATAAGATCGGTGCCGACGGCGTGAAAGCCGAGCTTCTCGAGAAGCAGCTGCCCGAGAGCGCGGTCAACGCACTGGCCGACTTCATCGCCGCTGGCGAGGTGACGCTGGACGCTGTGGCCGCCCGCTGCGCAGACCCCGCCATCGCCGACGACCTCAAGTACGTCCTCGCTACTGCCAACGCCATGGCCGCAGGCCGCTATCAGGTGGCCTACTGCCCCAGCCTCGTGCGCGGTCAGGGCTACTACACCGGCATGGTGTTTGAGATCACCTGCCCGCAGTTCAGCGGCGCAGTCGCCGGCGGCGGCCGCTATGACAACATGGTGGGCAAGTTCCTCGGCACTCAGGTGCCGGCAGTCGGCTTCTCCATCGGCTTTGAGCGCGTCTGCGGCATCCTGCTCGAGCAGGGTTATCAGATCCCCGGCGCAAAGCAGAAGATCGCACTGCTCTACGGCAAGGACGCCGACTTCACCGCCGTCCTGAGCAAGGCCGCTGCCCTGCGCGATACCTACAACGTCACCGTCCTGCCTCAGGGCAAGAAGCTCGGCAAGCAGCTGGGCCAGCTGGAAGCCGCAGGCTTTGCCGGTGCTGCCTTCATGGACAAGGACGAGGTAAAGGTCTTTTCCGCTCAATAAGGGCTGAACAAACCAAAAGCACTGCACTCCCCAAAAGCGGGCGGGTGCAGTGCTTTTTTGCGTTTATGGCTGCCGGGTCAGCCGGTTTTTTTGGCGTTGGGGTACACCCGTTCCATCCGGGCGTTGTCAAAATGTTCGTCGAGGAAGACGTCCAGCTGGTTCGCCGGGGCGAGGCCGCTGGTGCGGGCGTCGTACCGGGCCAGCGCCAGTGCCGAAAGCCCCATGTTCACGGCCATGAACACCGTCAGCACCACGGTCATCCAGGGCAGGATGTGCTTTTTCAGGTTTGCCATCAGCTTTGCGACGAGGGGGTAGCCGTACCGGATCCAGACCACCGCCGCGATGCCCCAGAAGAAGCAGTAGAGCAGATTGACACGGCCTCCCAGATTGAACTTGAAGCCGCTGTAGTCCCAGAAGATGACGCCGAACAGCAGCTCACCCACGGCGCTGCAGATATACTCATATGCGCCGCCCATCACGAAGCCGAACAGGAAGATAGAGCGGTCGCTCCGCTCCTCGCTGCCCCGCAGCAGGACCGCCGCCATGACCAGCGCCAGCCCCCACACCACGCTGAAGGGTCCCCACACGAGGCTCGAGCGGCTCATCCAGACGCCCGCCGTCACCCGGCAGAACAGCGTCTCCACCACGTCGCCGAGGAAAGCCCCGATGACAAAGAGCCAGACGAGGTCGCCGAAGCTCAGAGCCTTTTCTTTCTGAACAGTCGGCTCGGGCTGGACGATGGCCGGGTAAGCCCGCTGGATACGCTTTTCCACATGGGCGATGAGCCGCTGGCGCAGCTTGTCCGAGTGCTTTTCCAGCTCGAGGTTGAGCTGTTCCAGCCTCGGATGGCTGGCGGCGTACCGGTTGACGGCCAGCGCTGCGCCCAGCTGGTCGAGGACGGCCAGCGTCATCGCCACCCAGACGCCGATATGCAGCAGCCAGCCCGGCAGCAGGGCGCAGAGCCGCATCAGCAGGACGTTGCCCCACAGCACGCTTGCCATGCCCAGCAGGCCCCAGAGCACCGAGTATTGCAGGCAGACGTAGCCGTCCAGATTGAACTTTTTATCTGAGTAGTCCCACCAGCGGCGGCGGTGCATCCTCTCGAGCAGCTTGGCCGTCACCCACTCCACCACGGTGGCGTTGGCCGCACAGCCGAGGAAAAGGGCCACCGGCGTCGAGCGCAGGTCGGTAAAGCCCACCGCCATCAGCACAGCCGCCGTGCCGTAGACGAAGCAGAACGGGCCGGACGCCACGCCGCGGTTGACGAAGGCGCGGCCCTTGATGGTCGCCACCACCGTCTCGGCTACCCAGCCGAGGAACGAGTAGACCAGATAGATGACGCAGAGGGTATAAAAATTCAGCTCCATTGCGTGTTTCCTTTCCCATATAAACGGTTATAGGACTATTGTATGCAGTTTTGGCCGCGTCCGCAAGGGGGAGACGGGATTTTTACGCAAAAAGGCCGCTGTAAGAAACCTCTCCGTCAGCGCTAACGCGCTGCCACCTCCCCTAGCGAGGGGAGGCTTTGGCATGACGGATAGCCTTGCCTTTTCGCCAGAGGCTCCCCTCGGTAGGGGAGCTG
>ENA-OURJ01001084-OURJ01001084.1-human-gut-metagenome-genome-assembly--contig:-NODE-1084-length-12551-cov-3.01256_pt1 | contig 12551 bp, 6 predicted proteins | sample MGYA00242096_ERZ508981 | MGnify/ENA primary metagenome ERZ508981 (study PRJEB26280, sample SAMEA2531404) | human gut metagenome | biome: human gut; feature: human-associated habitat; material: faeces... | reverse complement strand
CATGGCAAGCCATAAGGACGTGACCATCGAGATGGTGGATCTGGGCTCCAGCGATTACATGACCGTTCTGGCTACCCAGCTGGCCGGCAGCGCCGATCTGGATGTCGTGACCGTCAAGGATATCCCCGGCTACGCAAACCTGATCAATCTGGACTACCTCAAGCCCCTGAACGAGGTGCTGACCCGCGATACCGGCGATTTCAACGGCACCATCGAGCAGCTGACCACCGACGACGGCAACTTCTACGCTGTGCCCTTCCGCAGCGACTTCTGGGTGCTGTACTACAACAAGGATCTGTTTGATGCTGCCGGTGTGGAGTATCCCTCCAATGACCTGACGATGGAAGATTACGATGCTCTGGCCCGCAAGATGACCAGCGGATCCGGCGACACCAAGGTCTATGGCTGCCACTACCACACTTGGCGCTCCGCCGCTTCTCTGTTCTCCATTCTGGACGGCAAGAACACCATCATCGACGGCAAATACGACTTCATGAAGCCCACTTACGATATGGTCATTGCCCAGCAGAAGGACGGCATCTGCATGGACTACGGCTACCTCAAGACCTCTTCTCTGCACTACTCCGCAGCCTTTGAGAACCAGCAGTGCGCAATGGTCAACATGGGCAGCTGGTTCATTTCCACGCTGGAAGCTTACATGAAGGATGCCGAGACCAAGTTCAACTGGGGCATCGTCAAGTATCCGCACCCCGCCGGTGCAGAGGCTGGTTCTACGCTGGGCACTGTGACCAGCCTGGCCATCAACGCCGATTCTCCCAAGGCAGAGGCCGCTGCCGACTTCATCAACTGGTGTGTCTCCGAGGAGGGCGCACAGGCCATTGCCAAGACCGGCACCTTCCCGGCCTGCGGCTCCGATGCTACCGCCGACATCATCAAGTCCACCGAGGGCTTCCCCGAGGACACCAATTCTGTGGATGCACTGACCACCTCCAACGTCTATCTGGAAATGCCCTACACCCAGTACGCCTCTGATATCGAGACCATCCTGAACGCCGAGCACGATGCCATTATGACCATGAGCGAGACCGTGGACGAGGGCATCCAGAATATGAACGATCAGGTTCCCGCAGTTCTCGGCTGATAAAGCGTTTTCCGCAATACGTTGCGTTTCTCCTTCTTCATCATTTTTAATCCCCATTCATTTTCCGGTGGACGAGCATCGGAAAAAGCCCTGTCCGAGCGGGGCGGGTATGCACAGTGCCCGCCCCGCTCATTTTTTGAAAAAAATGTTATACTTCCGGGAAAGGAGACTCTTTTATGGCGAGTGCTGCTGTCCAGAATAAAACTCCCCGTAAAGTGCTAAAAAAATCGACCCGCGATTCTCTGATCGCGTATTCCTTCATTGCGCCAAACTTCATTGGCTTCTGCGTGTTTACGCTGGTGCCTATGGTGTTTGCCATTGCGCTGGCCTTCTGCGCATGGGACGGCCGCCACGCCATTGAATTTGTCGGCCTGAAAAACTTTGTAAAGCTCTTCACCACCGATAAAATCTTTCAGGCGGCTTTGAAAAACACCATCGTCTATGTCATCGGCACCGTGCCGCTTACGCTGGCCTGCTCGCTGGCCATGGCTGTGCTGCTGAACCAGAATGTGAAGTTGCGCAACTTCTTCCGCACCGTGGCATTCTTCCCTTACGTTGCCTCGCTGGTGGCGGTGGCAGCGGTGTGGAACATGATCTTCAACCCCTCCATGGGCCCCATCAACATGATCCTGAACCAGTTCTTCGGCGTGGCGGGGAAAACCCGGCCCCGCGGGCCTGCCGGTAAGGACACCGCCATGCTGACGGTCATCCTGTTCAGTGTGTGGAAGAACATGGGCTACTATATGGTCATTTATCTGGCCGGCTTGCAGGGCTGTAACCCGGACCTGAACGAAGCCGCCGAGCTGGACGGTGCAAACCGCTGGCAGCAGTTCTGGCACATCACCCTGCCTCAGCTGCGCCCCACCACCTTCTTTGTGGTCATCATGCTTACCATCTCCGGCTTCAAGGTCTACGACCAGATGTACATGATCACGCAGGGCGGCCCCGGCACAGCCACCATGACGCTGGTGTACTATATTTACAATGTTGCCTTCGTCAACACCCCGAAATACGGCTACGCAAGTGCCATTGCCATGGTGCTGTTTGTACTGGTGCTGATCGTTACGATCATCCAATTCCGCGGCTCCAAGGGCGAGAACTGAGAAAGGAGGAAGAAACTATGACGACCGCTGTTATCAAAGACCACGCTTCCCAGAAGCGCCGCAATTTCATCTCCAAGTTCCTGATCTATTTCTTCCTCATCGTCATCACAGCCTGTATGCTGCTGCCCTTTTTGTGGATGCTGTCCTCCTCCTTTAAGCTGAATAAGGATGTGTTCGGCTTTCCCATCCAGTGGATCCCCAAAAATCCCCGCTGGCAGAACTATGTGGATATCTGGACCCAGATTCCGCTGCTCACCTTCGTGAAGAACACCACGAAGATCACCATCGTGGTCACCCTGCTCCAGCTGTTCACTTCGTCCTTTGCAGCGTACGCATTCGCCAAGATGCAGTTCAAGGGCAAGAATGTGCTGTTCCTCGGTTACATCGCCACCATTGCAGTGCCGTGGCAGGCATACATGGTGCCCCAGTTCATGATGATGAGTTCCTGGCACCTGAACAACACCCATCTTGCCATCATGTGCCTGCAGGCATTCAGTGCCTTCGGTGTGTTTTTGATGAAGCAGTTCTACGAGGGCGTTCCCACCGAGCTGTGTGAAGCGGCCCGCATCGATGGCCTGAGCGAGTACGGCATCTGGTGGCACATCATGCTGCCGCTGAGCCTGCCGGCTCTGTCCACCCTGACCATCTTCACCTTTGTGAACACCTGGAACGACTTCCTTGGCCCCCTGATCTACCTGACCAAGACCGAACTCAAGACCATCCAGATCGGTCTGCGTATGTTCATCACCCAGTATTCTGCAGAGTACGGCCTGATCATGGCGGCCTCTGTGGTGGCACTGATTCCGGTGCTGATCGTGTTCCTCTCCCTGCAAAAGTACTTTGTGCAGGGTGTGGCATCCACCGGCATCAAGGGCTAAACAAATCACCCGTAAGCGGGGCGTGGGCAGTACCCGCGCCCCGCATTTTTTGCAGAAATAGAGAGAAAGTGTTATGTTATATCCTGAACAGAATGAAGCGCGCTTGAAGCTGAGCCTTGACGGCACATGGGCGTTTGCGCTGGGCAGCTGCGTGGAAGACCAGTTCGATCCCGCAAAGCCCCTGCCGGATGCCCAGCCCATCGCCGTGCCCGCCAGCTACAACGACCAGAACGACCAGACCACCGCCCTGCGCCGCCACTACGGCTGGTATCAGCGCAAAGTCCCCCTGCCCACCTTCTGCGCAGGGCAGCGGGTGGTGCTACGGTTCGGCTCGGTGACCCACACCGCAAAAGTCTGGCTGAACGGCCAGCTCATTGCACAGCACAAGGGCGGCTTTACCCCCTTTGAAGCAGATGTTACCGCCCTGCTGCGCCCCGGCGAGACCGCGCTGCTGACCGTCGCCTGCGACAACCGGGTAAACCACAGCACCCTGCCTGTGGGCAACGAGGACGGACAGCTGGCCTTCTTTGGCTCGGACAACGCGGGCATCCCCAGCGTGGAAGCCGCTAAGCGCACCGCCACACCTCAGAATCGCCCGAACTTTGATTTCTTCAACTATGCGGGCATCCACCGCCCAGTGTGGCTCTATACCACCCAAAAAGAGTATATCGAGGATGTGACCGTAGTGCCCGCCGTGGACGGCACGGTGCAGTATGCGGTCAAAACCACCGGCAGCGCGCCTGTCCATGTCACGGTGCTGGATGCGGACGGCAATGCCGTTGCAAGCGCCGAGGGTGCAGAAGGCACGATCACCATCCCGGAGGTGCATCTCTGGGAGTCCAGACCCGGTACGCCCTACCTGTACACCCTGCACATCACCTGCGGGGCAGACGTCTACGACCAGACCTTTGGCGTGCGCAGCATTGAGGTGCGGGGCACACAGGTGCTTTTGAACGGCAAGCCGCTCTATTTTAAAGGTTTCTGCAAGCACGAGGACTTTACCGCCCATGGACGCGGCTTTGACCCGGTACTGAACGTGAAGGACGTGAACCTGATCCACTGGGCAAACGCCAATACCGTGCGCACCAGCCACTACCCCTACGCCGAGGAGTTCTACGACCTGTGCGACCGGGAGGGCATTCTGGTCATGGACGAGACCCCGGCGGTGGGCATCGGCGGCGGGGCAGCGGTGAATCCTTACAAGGAATATCCCCTTGCGGAGCATCACCGGCAGGTGCTTGCCGAGATGATCCATCGGGACAAAAACCACCCCTGCGTGGTGCTGTGGAGCCTTGGCAACGAGCCGGATCTGGAACACTTCCCGCAGGATGCCTACGATTACTGGCACCCGCTGTATGAGCTGGCGCATCAGCTGGACCCGCAGAACCGCCCCGTCACCCTCGTCTGCTGCCAGAACGACTATACGAAGGATATCACCACCCGCACCATGGATATCGTCTGCATCAACCGCTACTACGGCTGGTACAACCTTTCCGGCGACATGGACGCTGCCTGCTACGGCTTGAATCAGGAGCTGGATTTCTGGGCAGAGCAGCACAAGCCCGTGATGATGAGCGAGTACGGCGCAGACACTGTGGCAGGCTTGCACACCGCCGGAGCCGAGATGTTCAGTGAGGAGTTTCAGGTGGAGTTCTACCGCCGTCTGGATGCAGAGTTTGACAAGCGCCCGTGGTTTGTGGGAGAATTTGTCTGGAACTTTGCAGACTACGACACCGTGCAGGGCCCCATGCGGGTGGACGGCAACAAAAAAGGCCTGTTCACCCGGGACCGCCGTCCCAAGCTGGGTATGCACTTTTTGCGCCAGCGCTGGCACGATATCCCGACCTTTGGATTTAAGGAGTAACTATAATGAAAACCTACCCAAACCACGCCATGACCGATGCCGAAGCACGGCAGGCACTGGCCGATGCCTGCAAGCAGGTGGAGACCAATCTGCCCCTGTACACTTACCAGTGCCAGAACCATTCCAGTGTCAACAATATCTACCCCGGCTGCGCCAATAACCAGTGGACCTGCGGCTTCTGGCCCGGGGAGATCTGGCTGGCTTACGAAGCTACCGGGGAGGAGAAATTCAAGACCGCCGCCCTGATTCAGGTGGACAGCTTTGCGGACCGCATTGCCCGCAAGGTGGAGGTGGACCACCACGATATGGGCTTTTTGTACAGCCCCACCTGCGTGGCAGCATGGAAGCTGGTGGGCAGCGAAAAGGGCAAAAACGCCGCCATTGCCGCCGCCGACCAGCTGCTGACCCGCTACCAGCCCAGCGGCCGCTTCTTGCAGGCATGGGGCACCATGGACGACCCCGGCAACTACCGCTATATCATTGACTGTATGCTCAACGTACCGCTGCTGTACTGGGCAGCGCAGGTGACCGGCAGCGACCACTACCGCGAGATCGCCGCTGCCCACACCGCCACCACGCTGGCAAACTCCTTCCGGCCGGACGGCAGCACCTACCACACCTTCTTTATGAACCCGGACGGCACCCCCAAGGGCGGCCGCACCTGTCAGGGCTATAAGGACGACAGCTTCTGGGCGCGGGGACAGGCGTGGGGCGTGTACGGCAGTGCCATTGGCTACACCCACGATGAAAAGTTTTTGGATGTGTTCCGCAAGGCGCTGGCGTTCTACCTTTCCCGCCTGCCGGAGGATATGATCCCCTGCTGGGATATGCTTTTTGCCCCGGAAAGCGGCGAACCCCGGGATTCCTCCTCCGCTGCCATCGTGGCCTGTGGATTGCTGGAAGCGGCAAAGTATGTGGACGAAACAGAAGCTGCCCAGTGGCGCACACTGGCACGGCAGATGCTGGCCAGCCTTGCCGCAAATTATGCGGTAAAGCCTGGTACCCTCGGCTCCGGCCAGCTGCTGCACGGCACTTACAGCAAAAAGAGCCCCTACAACACCTGCACCCCGGAGGGCGTGGATGAATGTACGAGCTGGGGCGATTATTTTTACATGGAGGCGCTGACCCGCCTGACCAAAGACTGGGAGATGTACTGGTGATGAACTTGCAGACCAAAGCGGATTTTACCGCACTGATGCACAAATTTCTCGACCCCCTCAAGCCCTGTTATTCCGCAGGCTGCGCCCGGCTGCATCTGGGCGAGACGGGTGTGACCTACAACCAAAATGCCATTGAGCTGGAAGCCTTCAGCCGCCCGCTGTGGGCGCTGGTGCCCTTCTGGGTGGGCGGCGGCTCTGACCCGGAGTTTGAAAAAATCTACCGCAAGGGTCTTGCCGCCGGTACCGACCCGGAAAACCCCGAATACTGGGGCACCACCGGGGAGTACGACCAGTGTTATGTGGAGATGGCTGCCATTGCCTGCGGCATCCTCACCGCACCGGAAAAGCTGTGGATGCCGCTTTCTGACACCGAAAAACAGAACCTTGCTGTATGGCTGGGGCAGATCAACGCCCACACCATCCCGGACTGCAACTGGCAGTTTTTCCGCATCCTTGTAAACCTTGCCCTGAAAAGCGTGGGGATGCCTTACAGCCCGGAACTGCTGGAGGACGGTCTTTGCAAAATTGACAGCTATTACAGCGGCGACGGCTGGTCCACCGATGGTGCCTCTGTACAAAAGGATTACTACATCCCGTGGGCCATCCAGTATTACGGGCTGCTCTACTCTAAATTTGCCGCAGACATCGACCCTCGGCGTGCTGCACTCTACCGCCAGCGCGCCCAGCTGTTCGCGCAGCAGTTCGTCTACTGGTTCGATTCCAACGGCGCAGCGCTGCCCTTCGGGCGCAGCCTGACCTACCGCTTTGCTCAGAACAGCTTCTGGGCGGCCTGCATCTGGGCAGGGCTGGAGCCGTTGCCCCTGCCGGTGATGAAAGGGCTCATCGTCCGCAACTTCAATTGGTGGCTGGGGCAGAAAATGTTCGACCGGGACGGCATTCTGACCATCGGCTACTGCTACCCGCAGATGTACATGGCCGAGCGGTACAACGCCCCCGGCAGCCCCTACTGGGGTATGAAGAGCTTTTTGCTGCTTGCTTTGCCGGACGACCATCCCTTCTGGTCTGCCGAGGCCGCGCCCATGCCCGCATTGGAGCAGCTCAAGCCCATGCCATACGCCAATATGCTGGTGCAGCGCCGGGTGGGGCGGGTAACGGCCTACGCCGCTGGTGTCAACGAGGGCCACGGCCACGGACAGTTCCCGGAAAAGTACGCAAAATTTGCCTACGATACCCGCTTTGGCTTCTGCGCCTCCCGCAGCCGTGAGGTGCTCAATCAGGCCGCGCCGGACAGCATGCTGGCCTTTGTCATCGACGACAACGTGTTTGTGCGCAAGGTGAGCAAAACGTGGGAAATTGAAGCCGGGGCTGTGACTGCGCAGTGGTCGCCCTTCCCCGGCATTGAGGTGACCACTACCATCACCCCCACGGCCACTGGCCACCGCCGCCATCACGAGATTGACAGCAGTTTCGACTGCGAAGTCTACGACTGCGGTTTTGCCGTGCCCAATTTTGCCCCGGGCTATGAGGAATGCACTGAGGACGGCCTTGCCACCGCCAGCTGCGACACCCTGCGCTGCACCGTGCGCGGCGGGGGAGAAGCGGTGGTCATCGGCTGCGCCCCCAACACCAGCCTGTACTTCACCAACGTCCATCTGCCCGCCGTGAAGTACCACATCCCCAAGGGGCACACAGAACTGGACACCGAAGTCTTTGACGAAGCAGACTAATGCCTCTTCTTTCCAGAAAAACAGTCGTTTTTGTGCGGCTGTTTTTCTTATATCCTGTGCTATAATGAGAGCAGAAAATGCTGCGAGGTGACATCAATGCCTTTGAATCATCCTATTACGTCGGCTCTGCTGGCCGACCCGGAAATTTTCCAGCAGAACCGCCTGCCATTCCACGCCCATTTTGCGGACCAGACCAGCCCCGAACTGCCGCTGACCGTCAGCTTGGATGGCGAGTGGAACTTCCGCTATGCGGAAAATCTGACCGCACCCTTTACGGACTGGGATACCCTGACCGTGCCGGGCTTCATCCAAATGCAGAGCCTGCAAAAGACCGGCCAGCCCTACGGCACGCCCCATTACGTCAACACCCAGTACCCGTGGGACGGCCACGAAAAGCTGCACCCCGGCGAAATTCCGCAGGATTATAACCCCATCGGGGAGTATCAGCGCAGTTTTACCCTGCCGGAAAGCTGGGCAAGCTGCTATCTGCGGTTGAACGGTGCGGACAGTGCCGCCGCCGTCTGGTGCAATGACGTTTACATCGGCTGCACCGAGGATACCTCCACTCCCACTGAATTTGACATGACTGCTGCCGTCCACCCCGGCGAAAATACCCTGACGGTACAGGTGTACCGTTTCTCCTCCGGCAGCTGGCTGGAAGATCAGGATTTCTGGCGCATGAGTGGCTTATTCCGCTCCGTAGAACTGTTCACAAAGCCTGAAATTCACCTTGAGGATGTCTTTGTGAAGCAGGATTTTGCCCCGGACTTTTCCAGCGCAACCGTCACCTTTGACTGCAAGATCAGCGGCGCGGGAACGGTGTCGGTGGTGTTTGACGGCGAGGAGCAGTCTGCCGAGGTGGGCGAGCCTGCCGAATACGACAGCGGCGTGGTGTTTGGCAAAGGCGAGTCCGACCCGGATGTGGAGGAGGACGTACAGGACGTTTCCTTCACTTTTACGGTGGAGCATCCCGCCCTGTGGAGCGCCGAGCAGCCGAACCTGTACGAGGCCGAGATTGCTCTGCTGTGCGAGGGCGCTCTCGTGGAGCGCACCGGCCTGAAAGTCGGTCTGCGCAAATTTGAGCTGAAAGACCGCCAGATGCTTTTGAACGGCAAGCGCATCGTGTTCAAGGGCGTGAACCGCCACGAGTGGAGCTGCCGCACCGGGCGCACGGTCGGCCGGGAAGAGATGCTGTGGGACGTGAAAAACCTGAAAGCCCACAACGTCAACGCCGTGCGCACCAGCCACTACCCCAACGACCCCTATTTCCTGTCCCTGTGCGATGAATACGGCTTGTATGTCATCGGGGAGACCAATCTGGAAACCCACGGCACATGGCAGAAGCTGGGCGCGGACGGTTCGGATGAATGGACGCTGCCCGGTGCCCGCCCGGAGTGGCGGGAAAACGTGCTGGCCCGCGCCGAAGCCATGCTGGAGCGGGACAAAAACCACCCGGCCATCCTCATCTGGTCTTGCGGCAACGAGAGCCACGGCGGCAAGACCCTGTGGGAGATGAGCGAATACTTCCGCCGCACTGACCCCAGCCGCCTTGTGCACTACGAGGGCATTTTCTGGAACCGGGAATACCCTGCCACCTCCGATATGGAAAGCCAGATGTATACCCCCGTGGCAGATATCAAAAAGTTCCTGGCAGAGCACCCGGAAAAGCCCTTTATCATGTGCGAGTACAGCCACGCCATGGGCAACAGCTGCGGCGGCATCACCGACTACACCGAGTATGCCTACGAAGAGCCGCTGTATCAGGGCGGGTTCATCTGGGAGTACATGGACCACGGCATTGTAGTGACAAGCCCGGGCGGCAAGCCCGGCTTTGTCTACGGCGGCGACTTTGGCGCCCGCCCCACCCACCGGGAATTCTGTGTGGACGGCCTTGTGCTGCCCGACCGCCGCAACACCCCCAAAATGGACGCGGTCAAGGCGGCATACGCACCGCTGAAAATCACCCTGACTGACACCGAAGCCGTGATTGAAAACCGGAACCTCTTTACCGACCTGAACGCCTACGACCTTGTGTTTGCGTCCTCGGTCAACGGCAAGCCGGAGCGTCGCGCGGTGCTGCGGGCAGACTGCGCACCCGGCAAGACTGTACACATCCCGTTCCCGTTTGCTCTGCCGGAGACAGGGCTTGCCTGCATGACCGTTACCGCAGTGCAGCGGGCTGCAAAGCCCGGCATCCCGGCGGGCTATGAAGCTGCCTTTGGACAGGTATGGCACAACTACGCCGCCGCCCGGCTGACCGTTGCCGCGCCGGAATTGGTGGAGATGGACTGCAACATCGGCGTAAAGGGCGATGGCTTCGAGTATATCTTTGGTCGCGGCAAGGGGCTGGTGTCCATCCGCTACAACGGTGTGCAGCTGTTGGACGATACCGTGCGCCCCAACTTCTGGCGTGCGCCCACCAACAACGACGAGGGCTGCGCAGAGCCGTTTGCATTTGCCTTCTGGAAAACCGCCGGTCTCTACGCCCGGTGCGATAACCTGACTGCCGAAGCAAAGGATGAGTTCGTCATCGTCCGCGCAAACTACACCCTGCCAGATGGGCAGACGCTGCCCATTGATTTTGCCATCGACGGCGCAGGCCGCTGCGACATCACCATGACATGGCAGGGCGAACACACCGAGCTGCCGGAGTTCGGTCTGCTCTTCCCGCTGTGCCGGGAGCTGACCGAGGTATCCTACCTCGGTCTTGGCCCCCGGGAGACCACCGCCGACCGCACCGCAGGCGGCAAAATGGGCGAGTGGAGCTACAACGTCCGGCAGGATTTTGCCCAGAACAGCCCGGTCTACCCGCAGGAGTGCGCCAGCCGCACCGGTGTGTACAGCGCAGCGGTCACCGGCAGCGGATTGAATATAGGCATCGGCTTTGCAGGGGACGGCATGACCTTCTCGGCGCTGCCCTATACGCCCCATGAACTGGAAAACGCCCGCCACCTCTACGAGCTGCCCCGGGACGACAATAAGACGGTCGTCCGCTGCGCTGCTTTCCAGCGCGGCGTGGGCGGCGACAACAGCTGGGGCGCAAAGCCCCATGCAGACGCCTGCTTTGCGGTGGAGAAGGGAACCTCGTTCCGTTTTACGATTCAAAAATAAAAATTTACTTGGCTAAAGTGGTGGGTATCATCGTGATACCCACCACTTTGGTCTTATTGCGAAACCGTAACAAGACAAAAATCAGCGCAATATTTAAATAGTATATTTGCGATATGCAATCCAACGTTGTAGTTGCTGCATTAAAAAGTTGAATTTTTATGGTTTATGGAGAAATAAGGAATTGTGTCAAAATGACACAATTGCTCCGGGTACCTTCATAGAACCATGGAATGTGAATATTTTGCTTTCATAGGAGTTCATGTTTTTTTACTGAATCTCGTGAAAAGCGTATAAAAAGCTTGCAATCATCTGTAAAATGTGGTATATCCATTATACGAAACATTACTTTAAAAGAACACTCCACCGTTCAATGATGTGTAAATGGGAGGTGCCTGCCATGACTGCTGTGATCTATGCCCGCTATTCTACTGATAGTCAGCGCAAAGAATCCATTGAAGGTCAGATCCGGGAATGCACCGCCTATGCGGAAAAGAACGGCTTCACGGTGGTAAAGCACTACATTGACCGTGCCGTCTCTGCAAAAACGGACAACCGCCCGCAGTTCCAGCAGATGATCAAGGACAGTGAGCGTGGCATCTTTGACGTCATCGTTGTCTGGAAGCTCGACCGCTTTGCCCGAAACCGCTACGACAGTGCCCGGTACAAGACTCAGCTGAAGCGAAACGGTGTGAAACTGGTATCGGCAACGGAAGTCATTTCGGCTGGCCCGGAGGGCATTATTCTGGAATCGGTGCTGGAAGGCTACGCCGAATACTACTCGGCTGACCTGTCTGAAAAGGTCGTGCGTGGCATGACTGAGAATGCTCTCAAGGGTATTTATAATGGTGGCACGATTCCGTTTGGCTACATGATCGATGAGACCCGGCATTACCAGCCCGACTCGTTGTTGGCTCCGTATGTGGAGCAGACGTTCCAGAAGTATGCGGACGGTGCGACCATGACTGACCTGCGGGATTGGTTAAAGGCACACAACATCAAAAATTCAATGGGCGGGGAGATGTCCTACAATACGATTCAGCGGATGCTGAGTAATCGCCGGTACATCGGCGAATTGCGTTTGCGGGATGTGGTACAGCCCAATGCGATCCCGGCTCTCGTGTCAGAGGACTTGTTCAACAAGGTGCAGGAAAAGCTGGCGAAAAATAAAAAGGCCCCTGCCCGTCATAAGGCAGAGGAAAGTTATCTGCTCACCACCAAACTGTACTGTGGTAAGTGTGGAGCGCTGATGTTTGGCGAAAGTGGTGTCAGCCACACCGGGAAAATGTATACCTATTACAAGTGTGCCGCCACCAAGAAGAAAAAGACCTGCGATAAAAAGGCCGTGCGGAAACAGTGGCTGGAAGATCTGGTGGTCAACGAGACCATGAAGCTGGTGGAAGATGACGCTTCCATGAATGCCATCATTGCCAAAGTCATGGAATTGCAAAATCAGGAAAGCACGGATTTGCCCATCTATGAAAAGCAGTTGAAGGAAACGGAAGTCGGCATCACCAATATGCTGAATGCCATCCAGATGGGCATTCTGACCAGCTCTACCAAGGAACGGCTGGAAGCTCTGGAAGATCAGCGAAAAGAACTGCAAGCCCGCATTGCAGAGGAACGGCTGGCTAAGCCAAAGATGAAA
>ENA-OURJ01001079-OURJ01001079.1-human-gut-metagenome-genome-assembly--contig:-NODE-1079-length-12601-cov-3.56305_pt1 | contig 12601 bp, 10 predicted proteins | sample MGYA00242096_ERZ508981 | MGnify/ENA primary metagenome ERZ508981 (study PRJEB26280, sample SAMEA2531404) | human gut metagenome | biome: human gut; feature: human-associated habitat; material: faeces... | reverse complement strand
CCTACTTTAAGATTGACTTAATTACTGCTTCGAGAGGAACTTTTTATAATAATGCCGTGGCATACTAATATACAGTTACCAAATCAGCTCGAAGTGCCTCAACGCATCCTTAATATACTCCACCTTTTCCTGCGGACATTGCTTCACTTCTGGATTCTCTTTCTTGGACTTATTATAATTCTCGCCCATATCCAGACCACACATCCGCTTCACCTGTGCAATATAAGAAGTGTGCACATTCACACCATACTTGTCCTTCACATAATCCTTAATCTTCTGATAGGTAGCCTTTTCTTCTGGTGTGTAATTGCTCTCTTCATCAGGCTCCATTGTCACCTCAATTTTCGGTGTATCTTTTTTGAGGGATAATTTGACAACTGTCTCCACATGCCCCGTATTTGGAAACATATCCACACAGCACCCCTTCTTAACCTCATACCCACTCTCCTGCAACACAACCAGATCCCTTGCTAGACTTGTAGGCTTGCATGAAATATACACCATTGACTCCACACCATAGTCAATTATCTTCTTAAGTGCCTTAGGATTGATACCATCTCTTGGTGGGTCGAGGACGATAAAGTCTGGCTTGTCCTTTATGTTATCGAGGGCATTAAGCACATCATCTGCGATGAACTCGCAGTTATCAAGTCCATTTATGCCGGCATTAATCCTGGCTGCTTCTACGGCTTCCGGTATTATCTCAACGCCAATGACTTTCTTTGCAACTGGGGCTAACATCTGCGCTATTGTTCCTGTTCCGCTGTACAGGTCGAAGATTACCTTGTCTTTGGTTGTTCCTACATAATCTCTTGCCTTTGAGTACAGGACTTCTGCGCCAAGTGAGTTAGTCTGGAAGAATGAAAATGTTGTAATCTTGAATTTAAGTCCAAGAAGCTCTTCTTCAATATAATCCCTTCCGAATACTATTTCTGTCTTTTCATTGATTACTGCATCGGCAACACTGTCATTGTAAGTGTGTAAGAAACCTGTTATCTCTCCGTCAAGTGACAGTGCTTTTAACCTGTCTGCAAGCTCGTTCATAGGGATATCATTTACTGTAGTTGTTACAATGTCCACAAGGATTTGTCCTGTCTTTACGGCTTTTCTTACAAGCAAATGTCTAAGATACCCCTCGTGCTTCATTTTGTGGTAATAAGTGAGATTTTTCTCAAGTGCATAATCATATACACACTTGAGTATTTTTCTGTAATCATTATCCACAATCTTACAGCCTGTTACTGTTACTATATCATACATACTGTTTCTCTTATGTAAACCGAGGGCTATCGGACCATCTTTTACCTCATCGCCAAATGAGAATTCCATTTTGTTACGGTATTCACTTGATACAGGGCTTCCAATTATTCCCTCCCACTCATATTCTGTATTAATAACAGGAGCAAGAAGCTTCTTCACTGCATTTTCTTTCATCTTTAACTGTTCTTCGTACCTTACAGTCTGATATACGCAGCCACCGCATTTGCCAAAATGCTCACATCTTTCGTTAGTTTCTGTATCTGCCTGACAGACAACTTCAAGAAGCCTTCCTTCACATTTTCCGTGCTTCTTCTTGTTTACCATAAATTTAACTGTCTGTCCCGGTATTGAATTCTTTACAACAGCCTTTTCATTTATAGTCTGTCCATCTTCCTCTGTCTTAACTATTACATTTCCCTTATTAGGAAAATCCACGCTTTCTACATAACCTGTATATATGCCGCCTTTTTTCATCTTTTATCTCCAATCCTTCTATATAATCAATCAGGAAACTAACCAGCCTTCCTCCCACATCACCGAACATCTAAAAAACCACTGGCTGTAAGCCAGCCAGTGGTCTTTGTCTTAATCATTCTTTAATTGGCAGAATAATTAGTTCTCGAATTCATCATCATCATCTTCAAAGTCTTCATCGAAGTCGTCATCATCGAAATCATCATCAAAATCATCAAGATAATCTGGTGTGAAGTATCTATAGATTGCATATACGATAGCTGCTAATGCTGCAACCGCTCCAATAACTGCTAATACTATGATAATTACATTACTTTTCTTCTTGCTCTCTTCTACATCTTTCTTGTGAAGAAGTTCATTGAGCTTGCTTGCCGCAATAAGCTCTTCAATCTTATCCTTATTCATAACAACCGCTCCTTTCAAAACACTTTTAAAGTAAATATATTGTATCACAACATATTTTATTTGTCACCATATTTAGGCTTTTTTAAGCCTTGCAAAGCCTGCAAGCATTTTCTTTAAACCATACTCATCAAATGTTACAGTTACCATATAATCTCTTGTGCCATTATCAATTGAAATTACTTTTCCTTTTCCAAATTTGGCATGAACCACGGTATCGCCAACACCGTATCCAAGTCCAGATGTTCCTCCAGCACTGCCAGCAAAGGCAGTCGAACCCGCCGCGCCATATGAAGTACCTGCATAACTTCCGCCTGATACAGATTTTCCACCAGCTGTCAATTTACTGCCAATTCCACTGCCTCCAACTCCATCAGCCTTCGATGACTTCTTTAAATCAAATATATCCATAGGAAATTCTTTACCAAAACCAACCTTAGTATTCGCCTTTCTCACAGAAGACCTGTAACCTGTTGAGGCTGAGCCGCCGATTGATACACGTTTTGGTTCTTTATAATTCACATTGCCTGAACCGTATCTGTTAAGAGCGGCTTTGGCATTGGCTCTGATATTATACGAAGGTGTTTCCTCTGAGTCATCTTTTCCTCCATATGCAATCTTACCTTTATTATATCCTGAACTATTATTTTCTATGTGCATATATTCTTCGGGAATTTCTTTAATAAAGCGTGATACTTTATTCATCTGTGTTTCACCGCGTACCATACGCATCTTCGCACTGCTTAAGTTAAGTATCTTCTCTGCTCTTGTTATTCCTACATAGCAAAGTCGTCTTTCTTCCTCTATCTCTGCAGGGTCATCTGACACTATTGTCATATAACTTGGAAAAAGACCATCTTCCATTCCTGTCATATACACAATAGGGAATTCAAGACCCTTAGCACTATGTAATGTCATAAGCATTACCTGCTTATCTGACTCATTAAGATTATCAATATCTGCTATGAGTGCAACTTCTTCAAGGAAACCGCTTAATGTAGGAGTTTCTTCCTTCTGTCGGCAGCTCTCCTCATAGCTTACTATTTTGTTAATCAATTCATCTATATTTTCCTGTCTTGCTTCTATTTCTTCTGCTGTTTCGCTCTCTGCAAGACATTCTATATATCTTGTGTCACTTATAACGGTTTCGGCAAGTTCTTTTATGCTCATAAATTCCTGCTTCGCCTTAAGTGAACCTATAAGTGTAACAAATGGCTCTAGCTTTCCAACACCTCGTTTTATCGTATCAATATGCTCAGCATCGCACAGAGCCTGCCAGAATGTTATGTCATTCTGATCTGCATATTCCTGAACACGTTCAATGGTTGTCGCACCAATTCCACGCTTTGGAACATTGATAATACGCTTTACTGCCTGTCCGTCCATACCATTGTCTATAGTCTTTAAATATGCAAGTATATCTTTTATTTCCTTACGCTGATAAAAGCTTATTCCACCATATATACGATATGGTATATTCTTTAACATAAGCTTTTCTTCCAATGTTCTTGACTGTGCATTAGTCCTGTATAATATGGCAATATCGTTGTAATTCCAGCCGTCCCTTACCATAGAACTTATACTGTCAACAACGCCCTGTGCCTCATCATATCCATTTTCATAAAGTGTATAATTAACCTTTTCACCCTCACCATTCTCTGTCCACAGGCTCTTTGCTTTTCTTCCTATATTATTGCTTATGACCGCATTGGCTACATTAAGAATTGTCTGTGTTGAACGGTAATTCTGCTCAAGTTTTATTACTTTAGTTCCTGCAAATGTATTCTCAAAATTCAATATGTTGGTAATATTGGCACCCCTGAACTTGTATATTGACTGATCATCATCCCCAACCACGCAGAGATTGCCATATTTGGCGGCAAGCATTGATATAAGCTTAAACTGCGATGTATTAGTATCCTGATACTCATCAACCATAATATACTTAAATCGTTCCTGATAATAATTAAGTACTTCAGCATCATTTTCCAATAATTCTACAGTCTTGTATATTAAATCATCAAAATCAAGTGCATTATTAAGCTTTAATGTCTTCTGATACTCCCTGTATACATTGGCAATTCTCTTGCCGTTGTAGTCACCACCAGCCTCAAGCTCCATCTGATCCGGACTCATAAGCTCATCTTTGGCGTGCGATATCGCATTCATAATTGTCTTTTCCTTGAGCATCTTCGTATCTATATTGAACTTCTTACATATATCCTTTATAACACTCTTAACGTCATCTGTATCATATATTGTAAATGTATTGGAATAACCAATTCTATCTATATAACGCCTGAGAATCCGCACACAGGTGGAGTGGAAAGTACTTACCCACACTTCGCCAGCCTGCTGTCCTACTGTGGCATCAACTCTCTCTCTCATCTCCCTTGCCGCTTTATTAGTAAATGTAATAGCAAGTATATTATATGGCGCCACACCACAATCATCTATAAGATAGGCTATCCTGTTAGTAAGAACTCTTGTCTTTCCAGAACCTGCACCCGCTATAATAAGAAGCGGACCTTCTGTCCTTTTAACCGCTCTTTTCTGGCAGTCATTTAAACCATCTAAATTCATATACTCTCCAATCCAATGTGTGATTATACTCACACTATCTCCACTTTAACTTACAAATGCACTTAATTAAAATCAACAGTGCATCTAAACTTAACCTTCACATACTGTGCATACACAGTATCATAATTTAGTATAACAAATGTTCGATAATTTTAAAAGCAAAAAATCAGAAACCATTGTCTGAATTAGTATATCATTAAATATATTTATCCAGCTATGATTTCTGATTTACAATATATACTTTATTATATATTTCATAAGTATATAGTTTTTATATTCCACAAACATACATTTTCCGTATATTCAACAAATATATTCTTATATCCTACTTCTCTGTTATGACTGCATTATCCATTACTAAATTCTGTGCCTTCTTAACAAGCATAGACTTAACAATAGTTTCTTTGTCATATTTATCTGTAAATGTATCTACCTTTGAATAACCACTGTCCTTAGCGAACTGCTCAAGGTCATCCTTGTATTCATAATCTGTAATTGCAAGACATTCCTTTTCTGCAATTGCCTGATATACAAGCTGCTGTCCTGCTGATGCCTTAACGAATTCATCAAATGTCATGCCATAAAGGTTCTGGCAATATTCATCATTAGTCTTACCCTGAAGTGTACTGTAAAAGCTTATTGATTCTTCAAGCTTTGATGACTGCTGTGCAAGGAATTCCTCTGGATAACCTGTAACCTTGCATTTGTCAAGAAGCTGGGTAAGTATTGCTTTATTCTTAGCTTCTGTTATTTTAGTTTCTATTGTTCCACTGACATCATTCTTAACATGTGCCTTATATGAATCAACTGTTTCGCAGTTGAACGCACTCTTAACAAAAGCATCTGTAAGCATAGGAACATTAGCCTGCTGTACATAACTCACTGTAAGCTCGAATACCACTCTCTTACCAGCATAATCAGAATACTTTGAATTCTCTGGAAGTGTGACTGTTATTACCTTAGTCTGTCCTGCAGCCATTCCATATAATTCTTCATCTAAGCCAGTTCCCGCAACAGGGAAAGCATCCTTACCAAGTGTCATACTATAATCAGAACCAGTAAAATCATCTATTGAAAGTCCGCCTGATGTACCAGTATAACCAAATGTAACCTTATCGCCTTTCTGTGCTTCCCTGTTAACATCTGTATATGTTGTCTCACTTTCAAGCTGTTCTGCAATCTTATTATCTATAACCTGATTAGTTATGGCTGTTACATCAACCTCAGCCTGAATTCCCTTATAGTCTCCAAGCTCTACATAATCAGTTGGATTGTATCCATAATCCACCTTTATCTTACTGTTACAGGCTGTTGTCATCATAACCGACATAACCATAGCTGCTGTAACAGCATATTTTACAACTTTATTCTTTAATACTTTTCTCATAACCTGTCTCCACATTAAATATTGCCGTAACACCGACTTATAAACTATACCACAATATCACATTTAAAACCAGTATTATGCAAATGTTTCACAATATTATCACAAAAAAAGGCAAAAAGCCCAATCTGATATGCTCCCGAATTACTGGAACACATCAATTCGCTTTCTGCCTTTTATATAACTGGTATTAATACCAATATAAATCTTAATTAAGCAAGCTTAGCCTTAGCTACTTCTGCTAACTTAGCAAATCCTTCTGCATCGTTTACAGCCATCTCAGCTAATACCTTTCTGTTAAGGTCGATGTTAGCTAACTTTAAGCCATACATAAACTTGCTGTATGAAAGACCGTTCATTCTTGCTGCAGCATTGATTCTTGCAATCCATAACTGTCTGAACTGTCTCTTCTTCTGCTTTCTACCCTTGTAACTCTCTGTAAGAGCTCTCATTACAGACTGCTTAGCAACTCTGTACTGCTTAGATCTAGCTCCTCTATAACCCTTAGCGAGCTTTAATACTCTGTTATGCTTCTTCTTTGCGTTCATACCGCCTTTAATTCTTGCCATTTCTTAATTTCCTCCTAATAATCAATCACAGACATCCATATCTTATAAATATGGCATAATCTTCTTCATTGTCTTTACATTAGTTGCATCTGTCATAGCTGCATGTCTAAGATTTCTCTTTCTCTTAGTAGTCTTCTTTGTAAGAATATGGCTCTTGTAAGCTTTCATTCTCTTTAATTTACCTGTTCCAGTTACTTTAAAACGCTTTGCAGCTGCTCTTTTTGTCTTTACCTTTGGCATAATAATCCTCCTAATTTAATTCTCATATGGAATAAATAATATTTTAACGTTTTTCAGTTAAAAACATAGTCATGCTCCTGCCTTCTAACTTTGGAGCTTTGTCTACTACTGCAATATCACTTAACTTCTCAGCAAAATCTTCTAATATATGCTTGCTGGAATCGATATGCGCCATCTCACGGCCTCTAAATCTTAAAGATACCTTTACTTTATTGCCTTTCTCGATGAACTTTCTTGCCGAATTACACTTAGTATTCAAATCATTAACATCTATGTTAGGTGACAAACGAACTTCTTTGACTTCTATTGTTCTCTGCTTCTTCTTAGCTTCCTTCTCTTTTCTGACAAGTTCATACTTATACTTGCCATAATCCACAAGCTTACATACAGGTGGCTTTGCAGATGGGGCAACCTTTACTAAATCAACCTCTGCCTCTCTTGCCAGTTTCATAGCATCCTTAGGAGACATAACTCCAAGCTGCTGTCCTTCTTCTCCAATAACACGAACTTCCTTATCACGGATCTGCTCGTTAATCATTAATTCGCTAATAGTAGTGCACCTCCAAAATCAAAAAAAGTGGATAGTCAGACTATCCACTTTTTAATCATAATGCATCTTAATTGCTGTTTATCATGCACATTCTTAAAAATATAAACCCAAGTCGCCCGATTGCGCTAAGGTGAGAGTGGATACTCTGCTTTGTTTAACAACTATTAGAGTGTATCACTAATAATTATAGCTGTCAACTAATATTTTATATAATTATGAAAATAATTGCAGAAATTTTCAATTAAGCTCCGCAATTCCTGACAGCCTTACATATCTGTCCGATATTCTGTACCACGTTGGGAAATCCACAACACCAGTCTGCGGCATATTATTAATTCTCTGAAACTGCCTTACTGCCTCCGCTGTACGCTCTCCATATATCCCGTCAACCGTCAGTGCCGGTATTGCCGTGTAATAATCGCCTATAAGATTAAGCTGTTCCTGCAGCTGCCTTACCTTCTGCCCCGATGAGCCTATATCAAGATCTGCTCCAGGCCACGATGACGGAATACCCTGTATCTGTTCAGCCGTATTAATGTACATATTATCTCCATAATAATATCTTAATATATCTATTGAGGAATATCCCTGATCACCCAGATATTTGCTTCCCCATTGTGTCATCCAGTCAGGACAGCTTGATTTCTTTCCATCACAATACTGTGTTAATATCGGCTGTTTTACATTCGGTCTTGACAGATAATTATCAAATATTTCATCCACAACCTGTGAAATGCTTTCAAATATATTACGTCCGTTGACCCATTTGTGGTCAAATGCAGTTGATGAGGTTATCGTAAAGTTGTAATTCTGGTTTCTGTACCACTCTGTATACACTCTGTTTAATGTAAAGGACATAATCGCTAAAATATTAGCTTCCAACGTCTGTCTTGGCCATGTCGAATATATTTCACTGCTCGCTACATTTTTAATATAATCCTTGTATCTCACATAATAATCAAGTGCTGTGGAGTCTGTAGGAACACCATCGTGCACTACTATTGTTTCTGGTATTACAACGCGGCTTAACACAATCTCCCCCGACTGGCGTACCGGCTTAATCTCAGTCTCTGGTATCTTGGCAGGATAGCTGCCATACAGCGTATTAACCGGAATTACAATATTATTCTCTGGAATCTCCCTGTTATCTTCATTCAGATACACATTCTGAATACTTGTTTCCCCTGAGAATACATCAATACCGGATATATTAATCTCCTCGTAGCCATCTGCATTAACATCAATAGTGTATTCCGAAAATGGCTGGTTCTCACCCGGTTCCATACTATACTCCACCGGCGGTGTAGGAAGGTCATCAAGATTAACTGCTCCTTCTGAGTCAGTAGTTATCTCATTGATAATTCTTTCAGGATTTCCTGTATATGCAAGTGAAATCCTTGCATCTGCCAATGGTATACCCTGCTGTTTATCATATACATTAATGCGCATTTTTCCTTTATCTATTGCATCGGCAGGAGTTTCCATTGTATGTACATACACCATAATCTAATTCCTCTTATATTATTCATTATATTTTTGATTATTATATGTATCTTTATGAAATTTTATGAATAAAATAAACTGATATTTCCTTTAGGAGGATTTATGGCTGATTATAGAATCGCCCTTGATGCCGGACACGGTGGAAGCGACCCCGGTGCTGTATATAAGGACAGACGGGAAAAAGATGACACTCTCGACCTTACTTTAGCTGTCGGTGACATACTTAAAAAAAATGGCATAGATGTATATTACACAAGAACTACTGACGAATACGAAACCCCATTTAAGAAAGCAACCGATGCGAATAATTCCGGTGCCAACCTTTTCGTATCAATACACCGCAATTCCTCAGAAAATCCTAACCAATATTCTGGCGTTGAAACCCTTGTATACAGCGATACTGGTTTAAAGGCTGAGGTGGCAAGAAATATTAATAACCAGCTTGAAGATGCAGGCTTTAAAAATCTTGGTGTAGACGAACGCAAAAACCTTGTTGTCCTTAAGCGTACCAAAATGCCAGCCGTTCTTGTTGAAGCTGGATTTATTAACAACGATAAAGACAATTATCTATTTGATGAAGAATTTGACAGTATTGCACAGGCAATCGCAGACGGAATATTAGAAAGCATACCATCAGGCAGGCCCGGAAATACCACTTCCAATAAAAGCAATCGCACTGACAACAATAATAATAGCAACAACAATAGTAACAACAATAATAGCAGCAACAGCCAAATGAATAACTCTGGCAGAACTGCTTCTGCCCCAATTGACAGCACAGCTATGGTTAATTCCATCCCACCTGATAACGAGGTGTTTTCTGTCCCTGTCAGTAGTTCAAATATTATGCCACAATGTCCTTGTGACAATAATGATTATGACACAGAAAATGAAGCACTTTACCGTGTACAGGTTGGCGCATACCGCAACAAGGATAATGCCGACAGAATGTTAAATTCACTTTTAATGGACGGATTTCCTGCATTTATAATATATGAGGACGGCTATTATAAGGTTCAGGTCGGTGCTTACCGTATTCTCTTAAATGCTATTAAAATGGAACAGCGTTTAAGAAGATTCCGCTACAGCACATACATTGTATATTCATAACAGATTGCTATTTAATTAACAAACATTTAAAACCCTCCAAAAGTCAGAAACAGTGTCTTACTTTTGAAGGGTTTATTTTAGGTTATTTTACATTTTAGGAGCTGTAGTTATTAATTATAGTTTATTATTCTGCTGAATATATTGTTACACCATGCCACTCAATAGATGCAATATTATCAACACTGATAACCTGTTTTAATGCAAATGATATATGCATAATACCTGCTTTGGCACTTAAATCAGAAGTTTTGTTGTCAATACTAACAACTGTGCCATCTTTAAGATGTACTACAGGTGCATATTTACCACTCATGCCAAACCACTTAAAGTCTGCATTTCCTGTTCCATATATATCAAGTACGAATCCATCACATTTAAGTGTATCTATATTGATAGTCTGGTCTGCATTACAAGATGATGTAACCGATATATTAGGAGTTGTACTAAGCACACCTGTGCTGCTACTCTTAAGAACTGTTTCAAAAGACCACTCCCCTGTTGCTAAGGTTCTGGTTTCTCTTGTTTTATTATCTTCACCATTTCTGTACGTACACTTAAGATCCTTAACATCAATCGAAATGTTATGATTAACAATATCTCTTGAATCAGCATTAACATATATTAATTCTGCATATATTTCTGAACCATCATCTGACATACCATTATAATTAAGATGGTATAATGTACCTGTTGATTTGAACTGGTCTGTTTCATCACTTATTTTTATTACAGTATCTGCAAAATCAAATGTACCAATTATTGGACTTAAGGTATCATCATTAGGTATAATCGGACTTCCGTCTTTTGACTTTATAGTCAGTTCAATATAAAATCTTCCACCATTAGCAACATATTTTCCCCATTCCACGTCAACATTAGATTCTTCTGTAGATGTAACATTACCTGTATTATAGACATTAACCGAACTATCCCCGCTTATATGAGATTCAAAATTGACATTACTCTTTGGGACAAGATACTTCTGGTACGCGTATACACCAGTGTAAGTTAATCCCGAGATTGCAATCACTGCGGCTGCCGCTGCTGCTATATTTCTATATATTTTTGATCTGGTTCTCATTATGACAGGCTTATTAGCTGGCTTTGCCTGCTCAATCCACTCCTGATTAATATTGTTCATTGACTTAAATAATTTCTCACCATTCATACCAAAACGCCCTCACTTTCCAAAAGCTTCTTTAAATCTTTCCTTAATCTGTGCAGTGCAACCTTAACTGAACTTTCGCTCTTTCCAAGTTCTTTTGATATAACTTTAACAGGTTGTGAATACCAGTATCTTTTGATAAATATATTTCTCTTATCAGTATCCAATGTTTTAAGAAATGTATTAATCAATTCTCCTACCATATGTTCATCACCCTCAAGTGCTTTATCAGGCTTGCCGATACACTGTTCCATCTCGGCTGTAAGTTCTATAACATTAGAGCTTCTTTTTAATGCATTGTCATAGTCTATTCTCTTGCAGATTATATGTCTGCATATAGTAGCTGAATATGCAAACAAATATTGCGGTCTGTTATCTGGAACTGATTTCCATACTTCATAAAACGTATCATTAACACATTCTCTTGCATCTTCCTCACTGTCAAGCATATTCATTGCAAGCTTCATTAATGGTCTTTGATACCGCTCCATTAATTCACGCATTCCAGATTCATCTCTGTTTGCTATTAAATCAATTATTTTTTCTTCGCTGCACACTTTATTAAATCGTCCTTAATTATTTCTTTTTGAAAGCTTTCACTTATAGAGTACGCTTTTTTCAGGATTGGTTACAGAAATGTAAAATAATTATTTTGCGAAGACTTATTGGATATTAATATTTCCTGATGCCTTAAGCTTTAAACTGTGATTCATAAAATGTATATCTGCATCGGCTGACACTCCTATTACATTATCACTTTGCATATCTATCTGTATTACCGAATTCACATATTCAGCCTGTGAATATTCAGCCATAATATATAGCGTCATATTATCCAGTCCATCAAAATCAACAACCATATTACAGACAGCGTTTTGATTGTAATATACTACAGCACTCACCTTTACAAGGTTATTATCCCTGTCAGCCTCTATATCAAGCACTACATTGCAGTCCTTTACTTCCGTGGCAAATTCAGATTTAATACTGTCCTTTTTTATGCCATATACATTTAACAACGAAATATATGGAAGAACCTGTGAATCTTTATATAATTCATCCACAAATGTATTAAAGCCATTAACTAAAGCTGTTTCGTCTATATTAATATTATAAGCGTGTTTTCCTGTTTCGCTGACTGTATTCACGCAATCCATTGCCATAACTTCATAGCCCTTCACAAAGTCAGCTAATGCAGCTTTTAAAACAGGCTTAAGCTGATCTGCATCTATATTAATATATCTTGATATATCAGCTTTAGATATTAAAAATGTATCATTAGTCAATTCAGGTATAACTACATTTATTCCGTTATTATCGATATTAGCTGTAATGGTATATTCTGCACTATTCTTACCCTG
>ENA-OURJ01001077-OURJ01001077.1-human-gut-metagenome-genome-assembly--contig:-NODE-1077-length-12619-cov-2.39669_pt1 | contig 12619 bp, 6 predicted proteins | sample MGYA00242096_ERZ508981 | MGnify/ENA primary metagenome ERZ508981 (study PRJEB26280, sample SAMEA2531404) | human gut metagenome | biome: human gut; feature: human-associated habitat; material: faeces... | reverse complement strand
TTCAGCTGTCTGCTCCAAGGTGCCGGAAATGTTACTTATAACTTCCAGAATTCGAATATTCCTTTCAACAATGAAGGAAGTACTCCTATTACCGAGTGGCTGGATCGTTGGACGCCGGAGAACAGAGGGGCAAGCTTGCCGCGTATTTCATATACCCGTCCCGGCAATAATAACTACCAGCATAGTACTTTCTGGCAGAAGAACGGAAACTATCTGAGATTGAAAAATGTTGAGATTGGCTATAAGATACCGGAACGTTGGATAGGTGTGATCGGTGCGGAAAACGCTCGTCTGTATGTTAATGGAACTAACCTGCTTACTTGGGACAATGTACCTGTATATGATCCGGAAAATACGGAAACCAAATATCCCTTGATGCGAATTATTAATTTTGGAGTTAAAGTAACATTCTAAAGTGGAATCGAAATGAAGAAGATATATAGTTTATTGTTAATCCTTGTATTACCACTCCTGAGTGCGTGTGAAGGATATCTGGATAAGCCAGATAGCGATGATGTTACTGTTGATAAGGCTTTTGAAACGGTGAAATCGGCAAGAAAGGTTCTGAATAATCTTTAATATGAAGTAAGAACGGCAGCTTATAATGTGAATACGCGTAAAATACCTTATGCGCAGGCGTGTGATGATGGATTACCTGGGTCAGGCCTTTGGGGAGATAAATTCCATAGTGGTTCCTGGACGCCGGATGATGATCCTAATATGGGAGATGATAATCAAGGTGGATCTCCTACATGTAGCTTCTGGAATAATACTTATAAGAGAGTCAGAAAAGCGAACTTGTTTTTGGAAAACCTTTATAGAGCAAAGGGTGATGAGTCTGAGAAGACTCGTATGTATGCAGAGGCCCGTTTCTTGCGTGCTTTCTACTACTCTGAGCTAATCAGACGTTTTGGTGGAGTTATTATATTGGATCATTCCATAGATGCTAATGATTATTCCGCGTTGACAAACCAACCACGCGAAACATTTGAAAATTCTGTTGAATGGGTTTGCAATGAACTGTCAGAAGCTGCCAGAGATCTTCCTCCGGTTTGCTCGGCTTCCGATGTGGGGCGTGCAACAGATGCGGCTTGCTATGCCGTGATGGCTCGTTTACGCATCACGGCAGCTAGTCCTTTGTTCAATACGGATAGTCCGGTTCTTTCAGATTATAATACTACACACTATTACGGTAACTATGATAAGAACAGATGGAAATTGGCAGCTGATGCTTGCAGATTCATCATGGAACAAAGAAGCCAGTACTATGGGTTGGATATGACGAATGAAACCGGTGTAGATCCGGATAGTTGGGAAAACTACTATCGTCGTTTTTTGGGTAGATACTTTATTGTAGGAAAAGAGTCCATATGGATTTCTTATGAGAAGAAGGAATGGGATTATGTGAAGATTCCCTGGTTGAATCGTTCTGCTGGTGGTTGGAACTGGGTAAACCCGACTTATGAACTTGCAAAAGAGTATGAAATGCTGAATGGTAAATTGCCGGAAGAACCGGAAAGTGGTTATGACTTCAATGATCCGGGCAAGAACCGTGACCCACGTTTCAAGGCTACGATTTCGTATCCTGGTGCTCAATATGATGCGTATGGTTTCAAGCCTTGGCAAGGTGGAAGTGCAAGCCACTTGCAAAGTCAGAAAACAGGAATGTGTTTGCAAAAGTATATAGATCCGCTATTCAACGATGCTCTAGGACTTCCGCGTAATTTGCGTAAGAATATTAATCATCTTTTCCGTTACAATGAGATCCTCTTGATTTATGCGGAAGCTATGAATGAATTCAGCGGTCCTACAACAGATGTTTATAAAGCAATTAATGATATTCGTGCCCGTGTTGGCATGCCGGCTTTGCCGACAGGCTTGAACCAAGACCAGATGCGTGAGAAAATCCAACATGAACGTCGCGTGGAATTGGCATTTGAAGATTTCCGTTTCTTTGATGTGCGTCGTTGGAGAATCGGTGAGAAGGTATTGAATGGACATCTACATGGTTACGATGTAACCAAGGGTGAAAAGGGTGGTTTCTATACCCTCGTTACTGTAGGCGATCCGATGGTGTTTGAGAAGAAGCATTATCTGTATCCGCTTTCTACCAAGGAGATATTGATGAACCCGGCACTTGAACAAAACCCGGGATGGCCTAAATTATCAACCAAATAATCAAACTAAGAATCATGAAAAGATATATATATATATTCTTCATGCTGATGTGCATTGTTAGCTGTGAGAAGCCCGAAGAAGGTATGATGCCCGAGAAGAGTGTAAATGCCAATATTGTACGTTTCCGGATTTATCAGAATCAGAATCTCTTTTTTGACGGAACGATTGATGCGGAAGAAAATACTGTGGTGTTGACTATTCCTGAAGGAATTGATAAACGTACAATTCGGCCGGAAGTACTGATTTCGGAAGGAGCGGTAGTTACTCCGAAAACAGGAGAACTGCAAGATTTCACTAATCCGGTGGAGTATAAAGTAGTTTCCGAAAACGGAGAGAATACAAAAACGTATAAGGTTACAGTAAATTATTAAAGAGCAAACGATATGAAACGATATTTTATAGCACTGTTCATTTTACCATTGTTACTGACTGCATGTGACAATGACGAAATCGAAATGATGCCTCCTTACATATTCTTTACTTACGATGTAGATACGTATGTGATGGATCTTGATAATTCGAATCCTGCAGACTTTACCGTTAAAGGAAGCATTTCGGCTCAAGGCTTATTCAAGGCATTCAGTATGGGAGATCAGGAACTGGGAAGAGAGGATTTGGGAGATGATCCTAACAAGACGTTTGAGTGTAATGTACCGCTTAAAGGCAAAACGGCTGCATTTGATATTCCCTTTGTTCTGACAGATCAGATGGGGAATGTGGTAACTAAGTCATTCCATTTCCTTACATCAGCACCGATTGATGCCTGTCAGGTGACTATGGGAGCACAATACAATCCTTATCAGGGATTTTTCTTCTCCTTCAAAGACCAGAAGGTTTATTCGGTTACTGAGATGATGAAAATGACCGATCCGGAAGGTTTATGCTTTGGTTATAACATCAATAAAAAGCAGCCGATGTTTGTTTCTCCGACAGAGCTGATTAATCAAACGATTCTGGGTGATTATAAAGGTAATAGTATTTCTAGTTTTTGCGAGATCGTAGCCTTCAATAATATACCGTTTACCAAAGACGTGTTTGATAATTTGAAGAATGATGCTTTTATGCGCAATCTGAACCCTATCGAATATGGAACATATACTTCTGTTTCCATAGCTGAAGGTAAGTCCTATTTGTTCAAGAACGAAGATGACTCTCTCAGAGGCATTGTATATGTCCAATCTCTGGAGTCAGGGGTAGGTGGACAAGTACAGTTGACAATAAAGATGCAGAAAGTTAATTGATAGAGGTAACAGATTAGCAATTTATTGATTAAATGGTAGTGAGAGTCATTTTCGGCTTATAAATTAAGTTGAAAATGACTCTCTTTTGCTATTTCTTTGGTTATATAATCGAATGAATGTATGAAGAAAAGATGGATAATATTGTGGCTGAGTGCGATGACTTTAAATGTTACCGCTCAGAATGAACCTTATAAGAATCCTGAATTATCGCCTTCTGAGCGTGCGTGGGATCTACTGAAACGTATGACCCTGGAAGAAAAAGTAAGCCAGATGAAAAACGGTTCTTCGGCTATTGAACGCCTCGGAATACCTGCATACGACTGGTGGAATGAAGCGTTGCATGGAGTGGCACGCGCCGGCAAGGCAACGGTTTTTCCACAAGCAATAGGGCTTGCCGCTACTTTCGATAATCAGGCTGTTTATGGAACTTTTGATATCGTCTCTGATGAAGCCCGTGCCAAGTATCACGACTTTCAGCGCAAAGGCGAGCGGGATGGTTACAAAGGGTTGACTTTTTGGACTCCGAATATCAACATTTATCGTGATCCGCGTTGGGGACGTGGTATGGAAACTTATGGAGAAGACCCTTATCTGACTTCGCTGATGGGGCTGGCAGTAGTAAAAGGTCTGCAAGGTGGTGGTACCGGGAAATACGATAAAGCACATGCCTGTGCAAAGCATTATGCCGTGCACAGTGGTCCGGAATGGAACAGACATAGTTTTGATGCCAAGAATATTTCCCAACGTGATTTATGGGAGACTTATCTACCCGCTTTCAAAACTTTGGTGAAGGAAGGAAAGGTGAAGGAGGTGATGTGTGCCTATAACCGTTTTGAAGGGGAACCCTGCTGTTCGAACAAACAATTACTGATTCGTATCCTGCGTGAAGATTGGGGATATGATGATATAGTCGTTTCGGACTGTGGAGCTATTGGTGACTTTTATTATCCCAATCATCATGAAACTCATCCGACAGCTGCCGCTGCTTCGGCCGATGCGGTTGTATCCGGTACGGATTTGGAGTGTGGCGGTAGTTATTCTTCTTTGAATGAGGCTGTACGGAAGGGATTGATTTCAGAAGAAAAGATAAATGAATCGGTCTTTCGCCTATTGCGTGCTCGTTTTCAGTTGGGTATGTTTGATGATGATGCACTTGTATCTTGGTCGGAGATACCTTACTCGGTTGTAGAGTCAAAAGAACATGTGGCCAAGGCTTTGGAAATGGCGCGTAAGAGTATGGTGTTACTGACTAACAAGAATCATACGCTGCCTTTAAGTAAATCTATCCGTAAGGTGGCAGTGCTGGGACCTAATGCAAACGATTCTGTGATGCTTTGGGCTAACTATAATGGTTTTCCGACAAAATCTGTCACCATTCTTGAAGGCATTAAAAGTAAACTCCCGGAAGGAACGGTGTACTATGAGAAGGGGTGTGACTATGTAAATACTCAAACTGTATTTAGCTATTTCGACTGCTGTTCCTATAATGGCAAGAAAGGCTTTAAGGCTACTTTTTGGAATAATAAAGAACTGAAAGGCGAAGCCGCAGCAACGGGGCATTTCAGCGAGCCGCTTAATTTTGGCAATGGAGGTAACACGGTGTTTATGCCAGGAGTAAAGTTGAACAACTTTTCAGCACGTTTTGAATCGGTATATACTCCGAAGGAATCAGGTGAAGTATCTTTTATTATCTCTGCTGATGACGGTTCCCGTTTGTTCATTGACGGAAAAGAAGTGTACTCAGACTGGCATGACGGACCTGCGAAAGAGCAAATGTATCGCTTGAATGCTGTGAAAGGGAAGAATTACAAAGTTGTATTGGAATATTTTCAAGCTGGTGGAGAAGCCTCATTGAAGTTTGATATAGGTATTAAGAAAGAAATTAATTATAAAGAGGTAGCGGATAAAGCAGCTGAAGCTGATGCTATCATTTTTGTAGGTGGACTTTCTCCCACATTGGAAGGTGAAGAAATGCCTGTGGATCTATCCGGTTTCAGAAAAGGTGACCGTACTAACATTGATTTACCGCATGTGCAAGCGGAAATGCTGAAAGCCTTGAAAAAGACAGGTAAACCGGTTATTTTCGTATTATGCTCCGGCAGTACACTGGCGTTACCTTGGGAGGCTGAGAATCTGGACGCAATCCTGGAAGCATGGTATCCCGGTCAGCAAGGGGGAACAGCTGTGGCCGATGTCCTGTTTGGCGACTATAATCCTGCCGGACGTTTACCGCTTACCTTCTATGCTTCGAGCAATGATCTCCCCGATTTTGAGGACTATGACATGAGTAATCGTACCTATCGTTATTTCAAAGGTAAAGCCCTGTTTCCTTTCGGACATGGTTTGAGCTATACTATTTTTGATTATGGTAAGGCCAAAGTGGACAAACAAAACGTTCGTGCAGGTGAAGGAATGACTTTGACAATACCTTTGAAGAATACCGGTAAGCTGGATGGAGATGAAGTGATACAAGTTTATTTACGCAATCCTGCTGATAAGGAAGGACCGATTAAGACTTTAAGAGCATTCCGTAGAGTTTCCCTTCCAGCCGGTCAGACGGAAAATATCCGGATCGAATTACCCGCTTCGACATTTGAGTGTTTTAATCCGTCTACCAACCGGATGGAAATTCTTCCCGGAAAGTATGAGTTGCTCTATGGTGGAACTTCGGATGAGAAAGCCTTGCAGAAACTTACGATTACAGTAAAGAAATAAAAATCAGAACCTACTAATATCTAACACGAATATTTATGAAAAAGTATTTTCCTTTATTTTGGGTCTTCTACCTGCTTTGCGCTTTTTCGGCTCATGCAGGAGAAGGAAGATATACTATTCCGTTGACGGGAGGTGGCTGGTCGCTGTGGCTCGATAAAGAAGCGAGTTGGCAGAATGACCGCCTTTACCTTCCTCATGAGATAACAGATTTGTCATTGTTGCCGGTAAATGTCCCCACAGGTGGTTGGCAAACCCTGAGTCATAATCCCGATGCAGTTCCTGTCGAGGTACCGGGTACGGTGGAAGAATATCTCACTGTTACTGATAATCCTCGTCCGGAGAACTTTCGGGGAGTGAGCTGGTGGTATCGTAAAATTACGATTCCGGCAGATCAGCAAAAGAAACGCTTTATAATTTACTTTGAATCTGTCCGGATGCGCGCAGAAGTTTATCTTGACGGTAAGCTTGTGGCCTATGACCTGATTGGTGAAACACCTTTCCATGTGGATATTACCGATGAAGCAAAACCCGGAAAAGAGCAGTTGTTGGCGATACGTGTCACCAATCCCGGAGGCAATTTCCACTGGCAGGATTTCGACATAATGAAATGGGGAGAATACAATATTCCTCCTTCGAGAAGCTTCACCGGAATTATCGGCAGAGTCAAGCTGGAGAGTGTGAATCCGGTTTTTATTTCTGATATCTATATGCAAAATACGCCTGAGCTGACTAAGGTGAATGCCATTCTGTCTTTCACTAACGAAACATCTTCCAGCGTGAAGCAGGATGTGGAGCTGATAGTGAATGAAAAAGGCAATCCTGATAAAGTCGTATTCCGGCAAACCTTGAAGGCTATTTCGTTCCCCGCAGGAAATCATGAAGTGACAATTCCTGTCAATGTTCCCGATGCCAAATTATGGGATCTCTCTACTCCGGAACTGTATACTTGCAATGTGTTGATAAAGAAGGGCAAGAAGACGCTCGATCAGGATAAGAAAGATTTTGGTTTCCGCTGGTTTACTGTAGACGGTGTCGGTAAGGATGCTGTTTTGCGTCTGAATGGGCGGCGCATTATGCTGAGAAGTGCGATCAGTTGGGGTTACTTTCCGGTGACGGGATTGATAGCAACAACCGAAATGGCTGAGAAGCAAGTACGTACTGCTAAGAGTCTGGGCTTGAATATGCTGAATTTTCATCGTTGCATAGGCAGTCCGGTTGTTCTTGAAAAGGCGGACGAACTGGGATTGTTATATTATGAAGAGCCGGGGTCTTTCCACTCAGCCAATCATGATCCGTTTATTCGTACCATAGTGAATGAGAAACTGAAACGAATGGTATATCGGGACCGTAGTCATCCGAGTTTGGTTATCTTTAATCTGATCAATGAATTTGGCGGGCCGTTGTCGCAAGATAAAGCGCTTGTTGCCAAGCGCATGAATGACATGCGTGAGGCACATGCCGTTGATCCCAGTAGAATCATGTCATTCACATCCGGCTGGGCAGGTAGTGAAGATAAAGAAGAAGACTCCAAGGCGCACATGTTACCGTTTGATACTACTCTGTATCGGAAAGGATGGTATGATAATCACCGTGCCGGAGGTCCTGAAACCTGGGTTGAGAATTATTATAAAGGTCCTAAAGACAATATTATGTACACCAGCAACCGTACGGAAGTTTATCTGCGCGGTGAAGAGGGTGCCATATCTACTCCTCCTCGCATCCAGATGATATACGATCAAATAAAGAGTACGGGTAAAACAGGTTGGGACGGTCTGTTCTGGCAGAGCCAATATAAGGCTTTCACTGATTATTTTCAAAAGAAAGGACTTGCTCCTCACTTTGGTAGCCTCGATGCTTTGACACGTGCAATGGGCAATGTCTCTTTTGAACATCAGGGAAGACGTATCGAAGGTATGCGAATGCAGAACCTGGGCGATGCCTATATGGTGAACGGTTGGGAAGCGATGCCCTATGACAATCATTCCGGTATTGTGGATATCTATCGTAATCCTAAGGGAGATGCTTCTGTTTTGGCGTACTATAACCAGTCGCTGTATGTAGCCGTTGCTTCACGCAATCAAGTTGTTAAGCTTCCAGGCATAGCGATGGTAGACTTTTACATAGTGAATGAGGAAAACTTGAAAGGCGCTCATACGCTTGACATCAAACTGATTGCTCCCGATGGAAAAGTGGTTTATACCAGAAATGAAGAAGTAAACATTAAGGGTGGCGAGAACTTTGGCCAGCTTTTACTGGAGAATGTAGAGATTCCTATCAATGGAATGGCAGGTACTTATCGCGTAGAAGCCGGCCTGAAAGCAGGCGGTCAGGAGATCTTTGCTTTGGGAAATGACGAGGTGGTTGCTGTAAGCTGGCAGGCAAGTGATTTGGCCGGAAAGGGTGCTTATTATGGAAGCAATAATGATAAAGTAGCCGCTTTTTACAAACAAGCCACCGGTAAGGAACTTCCGGCGTTTACTTCTGAAATGGGAAAGCTGGACTGGCTTGTTGTTAATCGTTCATCACTGGATGAACCGGTTGTGATCCCTTCAGCTTATTTCAAGGATAAAGATGGGAAGTCCAGTTTGAAGGCTACTTGGTATAGTGAGGCAGATATGAACATTGTAGCAGCTGTAAAGAGTGCTACAGAAATTAACCGGACTTTCGTAGACGGTGCGCAACCTGATGAGTCGGTTCCTGCCAATCAGCCTTTCTCTGTTGTATGGGAGGGAGAGATCTATCCGCCTGAGTCGGGGCAGTATCTGCTTGGTGTTGAAACGGATCGTGGAGTACGTATGTATGTGGACGGCCGGCAGTTGATTGATGAATATTATAATGAATCTCCCATGAAGCAGGATAGACCTGTGGTGATGGAAGCGGGTAAACCGGTAAAAGTTAGGCTGGTGTATCGACAAACCCGTCAGTTCGGTCAGATACAGTTGAAGTGGTCTCAACCCAGTGCTGCCACCATAGCTCCGCAGAAGTTGTTTGAGCGGGTAAAGAATGAGGGTACCACATTGATTCTGCTTGGCTCCACTGAAACTTGGATGAAGTCTGTTGCTGAATATACGAATACGGTATACAACGGTTATTATAATGTTGGGAAAGACTGGATTGGAGGAATTCATTTTGTGAAGAAGCATCCTTTATTTGAAGGTCTTCCGGTGGACGATGCTTTGAATTGGCCCTATCAGGTCGTAGTAAAGAATGGGGATCGTAGATTCGGCTTCCGTATGCAAGGAGAAGAGTTAGTGGTGGGCTCTTATCGGAGTACTCCGTTTGAATTGGGTACAGCAGTGGGAGTTATTCCTTGCGGAAAAGGGAAGATTATTTTCTCTTCTCTGGATATCGCTGATAATTTGAGTGATCCGTCAGGTCCGGCAGAAGTGGCTCGAAAGATTTTGTGTAACTATATTAAATACTCTTTGCGTTAGGAATGTAAGTTCACTACAGATAATACAAATCACCACAGATTACACAGATTGACACAGATTCATGAATCTAATAATCAACGAAATAATTCATCAATCTGTGTTAATCTGCGTAATCTGTGGTGAGTCTTAATCCCTTTTTAGAACAATCAATAATTATGAATCGAAATAACGAAACTACAGAAACGTTTTCTAAGTTGTGGGCAACAGCTATGATAACCCTAACGATGATGCTTCCTGTGAATGTCGCCTGTTCGCAAACAAAGCAGCAGGTACCACAGCAAAGTATCAAAACTATTTATCCCACAAAAGACTGGGCCATATCCGACTTTGTTGTGACTGCCCCTGAATTTGGAGCTAAAGCTGAACCGGGATTTGATAATAGAGCTGCTTTTCAAGCAGCTATTGATGCTGCATATCAAAGTGGTGGCGGAGTAGTATATATACCAGCCGGAAATTATGAGTTCCGTAGTACGCAGGTCGGTACTAAAAACGTCAGAGTTCGTCAAGGCCCTTCGGAAACAAAGAAAGATTTTCATTTTGAGTATGTTCTGCGTCTCCACCCTGGTGTGCAGCTTCGTGGTGATTGGGCTGATCCGGCATCCCATAATGGGAAAGTCCTTGGAACAATTCTCGAAGTACGTGTCGGTAAAGACTCACCGAATTACGATGGAAGTGTTGAAAGCTGGTGGAACGACGGCCAGGCAGATAATGCGCTTCGTACCACCTATACCAGTATAGCTGATAGATTCATAGAGATGAACGCGGGCACTGGAGTTACTAATCTCTCTATCTGGTATCCTGAACAGGATATCCATCATGTAAAACCATATCCGTGGACGCTGTTCCAAACCCAGGGAGATTGTGCTACGATAGAACGTGTCACTCTTGTAAACTCTTACAATGGTTTTAATTCTGCTCCGAGTGAGTTACATTATGTTCTGAACAGTTATATGACGGCTCTTAATAAAGGTATCGAAGTGCATGTATGTACCGATATCGGACGCATTGAGAATGTCAGGATAAGTCCTGAATACTGGGCAAATTCCGGTCTTCCGGGAGCACCTTCTCTTGAGGATGTAACAGCTTATACAAGGACAAATGGCACGGGATATCAAATGCACCGTTCAGACTGGGAGTATGTTTCTTATCTGTATATATCAGGTTATAAAACAGGTGTGTGGATAGGGCGTGAACCCGGTTTTGCCGATGCTCCCAACGCTCAGTTGTATGAGGTGCATGTAGGCGACTGCGGTAACGGGTTGTACGTTGAAGATGTCAATCCGTATGGCATACTTATATCTAACTCATCCTTCGGAGCGGGTCAAGATGGTAATGCAGTGTATTTCTATAAGGATTTCAGCACTTCTGTACAATTCAACGGTGTGGATTTCAAAGGTTCTGTCGTAGGCGATGGCGACGGAGGGGTCGTATCGTTTGAAAGTTGTACATTCAGTGAATATAATGATTATGCTCTTAGGATGAACAGGGGTAATGTATTGTTGTCCCAGTGCGAATTTAAAAAAAATGCCGGGCATGTCTATCTCGGAGCGAATATGCATACCTTGAAATCGGTTAATTCGGGCTATAAATCTAAACTGAAGGTGGATAATCACAGTACTTCCGCTAAAGTGGAAGTTATCACAGGGAAGAAATACTTCTTTGAGCCCATTCCTAAAAATGTGAAAACAAATATAGACGTGCATCCAAGACCGGTATCGGATAGAGTATTGAAAGCGGATTTAGCGAGGGCGACTGGCTTTAATAATGATCGTCCCGTAAAAGACGTATCGGCTGATTTGCAGTCTGCGCTGGATGCTGTGAAAGCCGCTGGCGGAGGTACGCTCTACCTGCCGGCCGGAAGATATTTAGTGAATAACCCTATAAAAGTACCTTCGGGGGTTGAACTGCGGGGATCATGGGATGTACAACATCACACACAAAGTGGTGGAACTGCCATATTTACCAATTATGATGGCGGAAACGCAGGAGAAAGCGGGCCTTCGCTCATACAGCTTGAAGCCCATGCAGGTATCAGAGGTATTACGCTGGCACAGCTTAATATCGCTTCCGATGGTTTTAGTATTGAAAACCCGAGAAAGACCCCGTTCCTGATACAGGGACAAGGTCCGAAGGTGTATATTATAAACGTAACCATAGCTGTAGGTGACAAAGGGATAGACTTGGCTTCATACGACACGAGCGGGCATTATGTCGATTATCTGGGTGGTGTACCTTTAAGGGCAGGTATCTGGGTTGGCGGTGGCGCCGAAGGCGGATTCATCCGCAATATGCAGTTGAATCCTCATTACGGATCAAGGCTTCCGGAAGGGGGGCAAGGATATCCGGAAGTATTTATGATGCGCTTCGTACAGTCCAATTGCAGTGCGCTTAAATTTGCAGATGTCAAGAATCAGACTATTTTCAATAATTTCGTTTATGGCTCGGTATATGGAATCCATTTTCTGAAAGATGCAATAACAGGCAAGTATCCGGGGGAAATGACCGTTATAGGTCATGGTTCTGACGGGTGTACTTATTCTCTGTTTGTAGAAGATGCGGATAAGGATACTAAGATAGTTGCCATTAACTCAGAATTGGTCAATACTAAAATTCCAAATGAGCCGGTCAGGTCTTATGTTCTCATGGGAGATAAGGTCAATACCGATAAAGTTCATCCTGATGCTAAATTGATTTTGTACAATAGTGCATTTTGGGGCAGCCCTGTCATCGGGGCGATAATAAATAATGGTATTGTATCTTTCCAACAAGCTAATTTCTCACGTTCCGGTACGCAGGGGGTAGATGTTAGAGGTGGTAAAGCGCATGTCTATACTTCTTATTTCGCTCAAAAAATGACGGAGACAACTGTCAAAGATGAAGGGTACGCCAGACTGGGAGCGCAGGGTAAATCGATAGAGTTTACTAACAACTACTATATTTCCGGTTTCCGGTTTAATAAGTCGGGAGAGGGATTGATTTATGGATCTGATAAGAAGTAGATGTTGGATGGATAGATTCTTGTGAATGTGACATTGTGGAATGGCTAAAACC
>ENA-OURJ01001076-OURJ01001076.1-human-gut-metagenome-genome-assembly--contig:-NODE-1076-length-12619-cov-9.56702_pt1 | contig 12619 bp, 9 predicted proteins | sample MGYA00242096_ERZ508981 | MGnify/ENA primary metagenome ERZ508981 (study PRJEB26280, sample SAMEA2531404) | human gut metagenome | biome: human gut; feature: human-associated habitat; material: faeces... | reverse complement strand
TGGAGTTCTCGGCTAAGCAAATTGCAGCATTTATCCAAGGGGAAATCATTGGAGATGAAAACGCAACGGTACACACATTCGCTAAAATAGAAGAGGGAATGCCCGGAGCTATTTCTTTCCTGTCGAACCCTAAATATACGCCTTATATCTACGAGACACAATCAAGCATTGTATTAGTTAATAAAGATTTTGTCCCTGAACATGAGATTCAAGCTACTCTGATAAAAGTAGACAATGCTTATGAAAGCCTGGCGAAGCTGCTTAACCTCTATGAAATGAGTAAACCAAAGAAGCAAGGTATCGATTCACTGGCTTATATTGCCCCCAGCGCCAAAATTGGCGAGAACGTATACATCGGTGCCTTTGCCTATATCGGCGAAAACGCCGTTATCGGAGATAATACTCAAATTTACCCGCATACTTTCGTTGGAGACGGTGTGAAGATAGGCAACGGTTGTCTTCTTTACTCAAATGTAAATGTTTATCATGACTGCCGTGTCGGTAATGAATGTATCCTTCACTCAGGTGCAGTGATCGGAGCCGATGGATTCGGTTTTGCTCCCACTCCGAACGGATACGATAAGATTCCACAAATCGGAATTGTGATCCTGGAAGACAGAGTGGATATAGGCGCCAATACCTGTGTAGACCGTGCTACAATGGGAGCTACCATCATACATAGTGGCGCTAAAATTGATAATCTGGTGCAGATTGCGCATAACGACGAGATTGGCTCACATACAGTTATGGCGGCACAAGTCGGCATAGCAGGCTCTGCCAAAATCGGAGAATGGTGTATGTTTGGCGGTCAGGTAGGTATTGCCGGACATATCACAATCGGCGACCGGGTAAATCTGGGAGCACAATCAGGTATACCAAGCAGCATCAAAGCAGACAGCGTACTGATCGGGACTCCTCCTATGGAACCGAAAGCTTACTTCAAGGCTGCTGTTGTGACTAAGAATTTGCCAGATATGCAAAAAGAAATACGCAATCTGCGTAAAGAAGTAGAAGAATTAAAACAACTATTAAATAAGTAAATAAGTAACCAATGCTGAAACAAAAAACGCTGAAAGATAGCTTTTCACTGAGCGGGAAAGGTCTTCACACTGGACTTGATCTCACTGTAACTTTTAATCCTGCCCCGGACAATCATGGATATAAAATCCAGCGTATTGACCTGGAAGGACAACCAACTATCGATGCAGTAGCCGACAATGTGACGGAAACAACCCGTGGCACAGTATTGTCAAAGAATGGAGTCAAAGTAAGTACCGTAGAGCATGGTATGGCAGCCCTTTATGCATTGGGCATTGATAACTGCCTTATCCAGGTTAATGGTCCGGAATTTCCGATTTTGGACGGTAGTGCACAATATTATGTACAAGAAATAGAACGTGTAGGAACAGAAGAACAAAGTGCTGTCAAGGATTTTTATATCATCAAATCTAAAATTGAATTCCGGGACGAATCAACTGGTTCTTCTATCATCGTGCTACCGGACGAGAATTTTAGTCTGAATGTACTCGTTTCCTACGATTCAACCATTATCCCGAATCAGTTTGCAACACTTGAGGATATGCACAATTTCAAAGACGAAGTGGCTGCCAGCCGTACTTTCGTCTTTGTTCGTGAAATAGAGCCGCTTCTCTCCGCCGGCCTCATCAAAGGTGGTGACCTCGACAACGCAATCGTTATTTACGAACGCAAAATGTCACAGGAAAGCTATGACAAACTGGCTGATGTAATGGGTGTTCCTCACATGGATGCGGATCAGTTGGGGTACATCAATCACAAACCACTGGTTTGGCCGAATGAGTGTGCCCGTCACAAACTGCTGGACGTTATCGGTGATCTTGCATTGATTGGTAAACCGATTAAAGGTCGCATCATTGCTACCCGCCCCGGTCACACCATCAACAATAAGTTTGCGCGTCAGATGCGGAAAGAAATTCGCCTGCATGAAATACAGGCACCGACATACGACTGTAACCGCGAACCGGTGATGGACGTAAATCGTATCCGTGAGCTATTACCACACCGTTATCCTTTCCAATTGGTAGACAAGGTAATTGAGATGGGTGCCAGCTATATCGTAGGTATCAAAAATATCACAGCAAACGAACCTTTCTTCCAGGGACATTTCCCACAGGAACCAGTGATGCCGGGCGTACTTCAAATAGAAGCAATGGCTCAGGTAGGCGGTTTGCTCGTTCTTAATTCTGTTGACGAACCGGAACGTTATTCTACCTATTTCATGAAGATAGATGGCGTAAAGTTCCGCCAGAAAGTAGTACCGGGAGATACACTGCTTTTCCGTGTAGAATTATTAGCCCCGATCCGTCGTGGCATCTCCACAATGAAAGGTTATGCATTCGTTGGCGAAAAAGTCGTTTGCGAAGCAGAATTCATGGCACAAATAGTAAAAAATAAATAAAACCAAAAACATGGTAAGTCCTCTAGCGTATATTCATCCCGAAGCTAAAATCGGAGAAAATGTAGAAATTGCGCCTTTTGTATTTATTGATAAAAACGTAGTTATTGGCGATAACAACAAGATTATGGCTAATGTGAACATCTTGTATGGTTCACGCATTGGTAATGGAAATACGATCTTTCCGGGTGCTGTTATCGGAGCAGTTCCACAGGACCTCAAGTTTCGTGGAGAAGAATCAACTGCTGAAATCGGAGACAATAATCTGATTCGTGAGAATGTTACAGTCAACCGTGGTACGGCAGCTAAAGGGCGTACCATTGTAGGAAGCAACAACTTATTAATGGAAGGGGTGCATGTAGCACACGATGCACTGATCGGTAACGGATGTATTATCGGCAACTCTACCAAGATGGCAGGTGAAATCGTTATTGACGACAATGCTATTATCAGTGCCAATGTATTGATGCATCAGTTTTGTCATGTAGGCAGCCATGTAATGATTCAGGGCGGATGCCGTTTCAGTAAAGATATCCCTCCTTACATCATTGCAGGACGTGAGCCCATAGCTTTCAGCGGTATCAACATTATCGGCCTTCGTCGCCGTGGTTTTGCCAATGAAGTGATCGAAAGTATTCATAACGCTTACCGTATCATTTACCAAAGCGGTCTGAATACAACAGATGCATTGAAGAAAATTGAAGATGAAATTGAGAAGAGTCCGGAGATTGACTACATCATCAATTTCATCCGTAATTCAGAACGTGGTATTATTAAATAAACAGTTCAAAATAGTCATATTATGATATACAGATTTACTATCATATCTGATGAAGTTGACGATTTTGTCAGAGAAATACAAATTGATCCGGAAGCTACATTTCTTGACTTCCATGAAGCAATACTGAAATCAGTAGGGTACACAAACGACCAGATGACCTCCTTCTTTATCTGTGATGATGATTGGGAAAAAGAAAAAGAAGTCACTTTGGAAGAAATGGACGACAATCCGGAAATGGATAGTTGGGTAATGAAAGAGACTACTATCAGCGAACTGGTAGAAGATGAAAAGCAAAAATTGTTGTATGTATTCGACTACATGACAGAGCGTTGCTTCTTCATCGAATTGTCTGAAATCATCACCGGAAAAGATATGAATGGTGCCAAATGTACCAAGAAATCGGGTGATGCTCCGCCACAAACTGTAGATTTTGAAGAAATGGCTGCTGCAAGCGGTTCACTCGACCTGGACGAAAATTTCTATGGTGATCAGGACTTTGATATGGAAGATTTTGATCAGGAAGGCTTCGACATAGGTGGTAACGCGGGTGGCTCTTATGAAGAAGAGAAGTTTTAAGTATTAAGTATCAAGTATTAGGTATTAATTGCTATGCAGTGACAAGCAGTTAATACCTAATATTTTTATCCCCGACACTTTAATACTTAACACCTAATACTTAATACTTTAAAATCCATGCCCACTCTCATTGTTTTAATCGGACCTACAGGAGTAGGAAAAACAGAATTAAGCCTGCGACTGGCGGAGAACTTTCACACCAGCATTGTCTCCGCTGATTCGAGACAACTTTATGCTGAATTAAAAATAGGAACGGCGGCTCCTACCCCGGATCAATTAAAACGTGTGCCTCACTATCTGGTAGGCACTCTTCATCTTACCGATTATTACAGCGCCGCTCAATATGAGCAGGAAGCGATGGAAATCCTCCATCAATTATTCACAGAACATGAGGTAGTAGTACTTACTGGTGGATCAATGATGTATGTAGATGCCATCTGCAAGGGGATTGACGACATCCCTACCGTTGATGCTGAAACACGTCAAGTGATGCTGCAAAAGTATGAGGAAGAGGGATTGGAGCAACTTTGTGCAGAGCTCCGTTTATTAGATCCGGACTACTATCGCATCGTAGACCTGAAAAACCCAAAACGAGTGATTCATGCATTGGAAATCTGTTACATGACCGGAAAGACATATACATCTTTCCGCACCCAACAGAAAAAGGAACGCCCTTTCCGCATTCTTAAGATCGGATTAACCCGTGACAGAGAAGAACTGTATGACCGCATTAATCGTCGTGTAGACCAAATGATGGAGGAAGGATTACTGGACGAAGTACGTTCCGTACTCTCCTACCGGCATCTAAACTCTCTTAATACCGTAGGTTACAAAGAACTGTTCAAATATCTGGACGGAGAATGGGAACTCCCTTTCGCTATCGAAAAGATCAAGCAAAATTCACGCATTTATTCACGCAAACAGATGACATGGTTCAAAAGGGATGAAGAAATACGCTGGTTCCATCCGGAACAAGAAACGGAGATACTTGAGTACCTCCGTCTACAAAATCTGACTCATTTACCCAGTTTGGATACCTTCTGATAAACTTCCCGATAGACATTATTGCCCAACCGGAACAGAAGCGTCATTTTCTTTCCGTCAATCCGGTAAGATATAGGAACGATAGCATTTGCCGATCTGCCATGTTCATTACGCAGTTTCTCGCAGTAAAGGCCTTTTGCAATGATGCTGTACTCCCCCGAACGGGTAATTTTGTACGGGCAAAATACATCGTCCGAACTGCGGCTGCCTGAACTCACGTCTACAGCATCTTTGATATACGCATCCACATTGAAATAATTGCCATCTTTATCAAGTACCTTATATCTGACCACTTGCGAAGAGCCTTCACTCTGAACAAGTTTCCAGATTCCTTTTAAGTTTTGACTCATACAAAGTGCAGGTACAAGAAAAAGAAATGAAACAGCTAGTAAAATCTTACAAAATTGTTTTTTCATAATAATAAAATTTTAAGTTCAACAAATAGTCAATAATAGTGTATATCGCTTTTATTCCATATTTTTATTTCAACAGGATATAACTGCCCATTTTTAATCAAATAAAGTATCCTCTCATTTATCTTTCAAAACTACTTTAAGCATAGGTTTTACTTTCACTTCAGCAACAGACTTATTGACATCAGCAATCCGAAGTATCCCATTTTTAGGCGCTTTCAATTTAAAACGACCATCTGCATCAGCTACAGTATAATCATTTGTTCCCTTTACTAACACAGTAGCCGCAATCGTTTTTCCTTCTTCATCAGTCACAACTCCAGTTACAGAAATCCAATCAGAACGATATTTATCGGTTTCCAATCTTACAATCTTTGTTCCATCCATTTCATTTACAGACACCGATCTTATATTTTTGGTAGACATACCTTTCAATTTAGACTTCTTAATCTTTTCATCGTCTATACAATAAATAATTTCTCCTTCTACATCTTTTGCTATGCTTTCTGCCAATTCCAAAGCATCTGCATAAGGCTTTTTCGGATTAGCTTTATTAAACTCATATTCCGCATCTGTAAACAAAGTGATAATCAGCACCCCATTTTTCCCTCTTTCCCCATAAATATCCGTAGCTGATTTATCTTTCAATATAGTAAAGTTTTTGATACGATCAGGAGCAAGTTTGGAGATAGCATCTTCTTCCAATGCTTCTTTACCGTCAATAATAACCAAAGGCTTTTTTTTAGCTTGAGCAACATGCCATTCCTCATCATGAGATCCCCCCATATAAAAGTGTGATTTTTTAGGTGATTCGCTCTCAGTCCTTACCTTTGCAGGTTTTGGAAATTTTTGTTTATTCTGATATTCTTCTTCCGTCAACAAATCAACTAAAACTACTCCATCTTTCCCCCTCTCTCCATAAACCTCTACAGCTGCTTTGTCTTTCATTACAGATATACTTTTAATACGTTCCGGAGAGACACTGGATAAAGCTTCTTCGCCAACGGCTTCTTTGCCATCTATATAAACTAACGGCTTCTTACCACTTACTGAATGAAACGTTACACCCCAATTCTTACTTCCACGATTGAGAGCATCTAATCTCGTTTTTGAAATAGCATCAATCTTGTACTTATTCTGCAATATTTGTTCTGCGGTTGAATGTAACTGAATAACCATAGCCCCGTTTTTCGCTTTATCTCCATAAATATCTGTAGCCTCTTTTCCATCTAATATAGAAATACTTTCAATACGACTTGGATCTAAAGCATCTACCACAGTACGAGAAGATTCTTTACCATCAATGATCACCAATACATCTTTATCTCGCAAATCCACCGTAGATATCCCCCCAATATGGGTACCCATAAGTTTCGATTTATCTACAGATGTATTCATTCCCGGCTTTATTTTTACTTGAGTTTTGGTTATTTTAAAATGATTATCTTCATCCGGCAGTAGTTTAGTAGCCAACACCCCATTCTTTCCTTTTTCTCCATAAATAGATATTGTTCCCTTCTCCTTCAATATTGAATCACCCGTGACTACCAACTTTTTCAGTGAATCTCCAGAAGTAATATTCGACACATCTTTGGTGATTTCTTCCACTTTTGCTTCTACAATTGCAGCCAAATCATTAACTTTGACGGCAGAAATCTCATCAGCCTTTTCAGAGATTTCGGGACGGGCAAAAGCGGTTACTGCAATAGCTGCCAACGGAAGTACATATAAGTACTTCAAACGTGCCCAAGGATTCGATTTTTCTTTTAACATCATAGTGATACGTTTTTTAAGTTTACTGTGATTAAAGCTGTTGGCCATAGAGTAGAGCCTTGTGCCAACGGCTTTTTTTATTAATAATAACTGATAATCTTTTGCATCAATACCTTCATTAATAACTGTTTCATCGGCTTCATATTCATGGATATTCTGTAATTCCTGTTTCAGCAGCCATATACCGGGGTTGAACCATTGAAAAAAGATACAGATATCAGCTACCAACAAATCGATGGAATGACGATTCTGAATATGTGCCATTTCATGAATCAGAATCTCGCGTCCATCCTCTTCCAAATCTTTCCGGAAAATAACGATATATCTCATCCAACTGAAAGGAGCGACCTCCCGTTCCAGAACAATCAGTCTGACTCCTCCTTCAAGCCTTTCTTGTTTACCCGATTTAATCAGTAATAGTAAACGGGATAAAGAGTAAAGATTACGGCATGCAAAGAATATAATACCAACTAGATAAAACAGCAACAGAACTTGTACCCAGGAAATGGAAAGTTCCTCCGGCTGTGCAACCGTCACCTCCGCGGGATCCATAGCTTCCGCCACCATCAATAGTTGCTCAACTGTCAGTACGGTCTGACTCAATTCGGTCTGATGAGCAGTAGTCACCTCTATAAAGGGAATCAGCAGGGATAAAAATAATATCCCTAATAAGGCTATCCTATTGAACCGATGGAATGTTTCCTTACTTAACAACAATCTGTAAAACAGATAAAATAAAGACAGACAAACCGCCGATTTCAAAATATAGATAAGAAAGATTCCCATAGTCATTGATATTTAAAGGAGACAAATATAGTTTTAACCCGGATTAGTATAAATAATAAGGACGCTGAATGACCATTTTATAAGTATATTGATTCCTAAGTTATTTATCCAATACGATTTTTATGTCTTTTGCAGCTTTTGTCCTGAAAAGAACCTTCTCACCCCGAGAAATCTGGAGAGAGGCGTCTTTAGGAGTTCTCAACTCAAAGTGTCCAGTTGCATCAGTCTTTGTAGACGATGAAGTTCCATACATAGTAATAGTGACTCCTTCCATAGGCTTTCCTTCCTTATCCATTACAATACCCGAAGCTAATACCCACTTATCCGAATTTCTTTCCGTTTCAACACGGATCGTAGTTTTACCCTCCCCGCTCTCAATACGTGATACTCCACGTACTTCATTTGCCGGAATATTTTTCAATTCTTCTTCCGAGGCTTCCTTACCATCAATAAAGAATACCATCTTCCTTGTAGGGACGGTTTTATCACCTTTTATATTCATCGCTACCTCCCAGGCATTGTTATAGGGACGTTGCGGATTCTTATTGCGAGCTTCATATTCCTCCTCAGAAAGCAAGTCTATCAAAATCACTCCATTCTTCGCCTTCTTACCATAAGCCTCCAAAGCAGCCTCTGATTTCAAGACAGAAAAGCTTTTTATACGATCCGGAGAAATCTTAGACAAAGCATTAGGTTCCAAAACTTCTTTACCGTCAATCACTACTAATGGTTCCTCACCATCATATACACCACGCATGGGAAGTCCGCCAATGCCGGGGACAGAGTTCTGTTTAGGAAATGATTCGGTTTTAGTCTTAAATTTAGCCTGAGTTTTAGTAATTCGAAAGTGGTTATCCGCATTCGGCAGTAATTCAATATCATAAACACCATGTTTTCCTTTCTCGCCATAGATAGAAAGGGCCGCATCACTACGTAATATAGACACAGTCTTTATTCGATTCGGGTTAGCTTCATCATTCATTATCGAATACAATGTATCTTTAGATATTTCCTTACCATCTACCAATATAAGAGGCTTATTTGATTCCGATATCCGTTCAAAACGGCCACCATATAAAACAACCGAACTTCGCTTGGAAGCAACGGAATCATTGAATATTACAACTGAATCTGCTGAATATACAGTCGATGAATCCTTAGAAACCCAACGTCCTCCATACATTTTTGATTTCTCAGGCACTACATAGGGCTTAGCTTTCAGGGAATCTTTCAGCACATCTTTGGTGATTTCTTCCACTTTTGCTTCTACAATTGCAGCCAAATCATTAACTTTGACGGCAGAAATCTCATCAGCCTTTTCAGAGATTTCGGGACGGGCAAAAGCGGTTACTGCAATAGCTGCCAACGGAAGTACATATAAGTACTTCAAACGTGCCCAAGGATTCGATTTTTCTTTTAACATCATAGTGATACGTTTTTTAAGTTTACTGTGATTAAAGCTGTTGGCCATAGAGTAGAGCCTTGTGCCAACGGCTTTTTTTATTAATAATAACTGATAATCTCTAGCGTTTATACCCTCATTAATGACCGCTTCGTCGGCTTCGTATTCATGGATATTCTGCAATTCCTGTTTCAATAACCACGCTCCAGGATTAAACCACTGAAAGAATATACAGATATCTGCTATAAGCAAGTCCCAAGAATGGTGCTTTCTGATATGCGCACATTCGTGAATCAGTATTTCACGTCCGTTCTCCTCCAAATCAGTTCGTGAAATCACAACAAACTTCATCCAACTGAAGGGCGCCACTTTCCGGTCATGAACCAACAAAACAGTATGTTTATCTATCTGTCTCCGTTGCGCCGTATTCATTAACCGAACAAGACGGAATAAAGAATAAACATTCCGGCAAACAAGGAAAAATATGCCCGCTATATAAAATAGAAGAACTATTTCTATCCAATGCACTGGGCTTCTCCACGTATCTACCAAATCATCTCCTTCCACTACTGTTGTCACCTGGGTTTCCTGATGATTCTCTGCCATAACAAGTAGTTGTTCAATTGTCAGTACTGCCTGATTTATTTCATTCTGCGGCGCCTTGGTCACTTCAATCAGCGGAAGCAACAAAGAAAACACGAGAATGCCCAACAACGCAATCCGGTTAAAACGGTAGAACGTTTCTTTACTCAACAGCAGCCTGTAAAACAAATAAAACAATGACAGGCACACCCCCGATTTTAGTATATAGACGAAAAAGAATCCCATATATAGATTAATTCCAGTTAGTTCTCTGCCAATTTCTTCTCAAACTCCTCCAAATAGGAAGGATTCTTTTTAGATGCCAACACCCAAATGCCTTTCTTGGCTTTACTACCAAACTTAGATTCCAGATTCGTCGACTCCGGCAAAATTTCCCATACATCATGCAGCAGATCATCCGGAGATAAGCTCTTCAACTGCTGGTAAGAAATTTCTTTTCCATCCAAAAGAATAAGCTGTCCATCATGCCCGGTTCCTCCATCCGTACAATAAATCTTAAAGAAATCCTTCACATAATAAATGCACTTCACAGTATGAGAGGTCTTCACTTCATGAGCAAGTGCAGGATGAGCGTTCTGCTGCTTTTTAACTCCATAGAGTTCATTCAACGATTTAAGCATTCCTTTTTTTACCCGATGAACAAAATCCGCCAAGTCACTTTCTGTCCACGGAGTAGTGGAAGACAAACGTAGTATTCCTTTCTCCTTTTGGTAAACACCTTTCCGATAACTGATGACATTATCATCAGAACTTGATTCCGAAATTGACCATCCTGCATATCCTACAGGGATATGCATTTTTAGAGTATCGATTTCTATAATTTGTACAGTGTCCGATTCTGCATAACTCTTAGAAACCAGAATCTCTTCGAAATGTCTCACATCCAATGTATCCTGTATGAATGCATTTCCCTCCTGATTATTCATATTCAGAAGATTCGGACGGGCAAAAAGAACAGCTGTAATAGCTGCCAACGGAAATACTATCAAGTATTTTGATAATTTCCAAGGATTTGATTTTTTCTTCAACATCATAGTAATACGTTTTTTAAGTGAACTGTGATCAAAACTATTCACCATAGAATACAGCCTTGTTCCAACAGTCTTTTGAATTAATAAAAGCTGATATTTCTTTGCATCAATCCCTGCTTTCAGAACTGATTCATCTGCTTCAAACTCATGTACAGTTTTCAATTCTTTTCTGAATAGCCACATTGCAGGATTAAACCACTGGAACAAAAGGCAAATCTCCGCCAATAATAGGTCCCGGAAATGTTTGTGCATGATATGCGCATACTCATGAGCTATAATTTCTTCGCCATACTCCTCCAAGTCCTGCCGGGATAGCACAATATAGTGTCTCCAACTAAACGGTGCCACATTTTGCTGATGGACCACCAATCTGATTTTTCCTTTCCAACACTTCTTCTCACTGTTACGAATCAAACGGTATATACATGCTATGGAAAATATGTAACGCAACAATAACAGCAATGCTCCACCCAGATACAGAAATCCCAAATTGCCAAGGGTCAAAATAGTGAAATCAGACCTTTCTTTCTCTAATTGTGTATGTAACGTAGTTGTTGTGACCTGCTCCATTTTCTGCAAATCATGTTCTTGCTCCGTTTCTTCTTCCGGAATATTCAGACGTTCAAACACTTGCTCAATCTGTGGTAAATGGAAGTTCTGTGAAACTTTGAGCGAAGGAATGACAAATGCAACCAATATAAGTCCGATCAACACCATCCTGTTGAATCGATGAAATGTCTCCTTGCTTAGCCACAAGCGGTAGAATAAATAAAAAACAGACAGACAAAGCGCTGTTTTCAACATATATATGAGGAAGAAAATGTGCATAGTATTGTTTTGTATTAGATCGTGTTATTCTTTATTATTTCTGATGAGCTTGTTCCACCTCGTTTATAAGCCTTTTCAAGTCATCCAAAGAAATATCCTCCTCTTTGACCAGAGATGAAACAGCGCTCAAATATGAATTATTGAAATACTTGCTGATTACATTCCGCAATGTCCCTTTACGAAAATCTTCTTCGCTGACAACGGGATAGTACTGATAAGTATTCCCAAAAGTATGATGAGCCAGAAATCCCTTATCTTCAAGCCCGCGAACAATTGTAGATAACGTATTGAAATGAGGCTTCGGTTCCTCATAGAAAGCCAACATTTCTTTCACAAACAAAGGGCCTTTCTCCCAGAAATACCCCATCAATTCCTCTTCTTTTACTGTTAATCCTTTCATATTTACAACATTGTTTGCTGCAAATAACGAGAAGTTTTAGTTCATAAACTAATTTTCATAGTTAAAGTAAACTAAATGCTTTAGTTTATCTTCTTTTCTAACAATTGCGGCAAGGTATACCTATTTACATATTGGCATTAAACTCAGATTCTATCGGGATTTATCCATCCATTCCCCCAGCCTCTCAGAAAAGAATTATGTTTTTATCTCTCATACTCTCATTCTTTTCTTATAAATATCAGAGAACTAACAAGATACAAAATGAGAGATACTTTCATCATCGGTATCTCTCATTCTTTTTTCAGCCAAATCACATAAAATCAACCTATCTCTCACCCCACTTCAACCTATCTCTCATTCTATTTCAACTTATCTCTCATGATTTTTCGGACAGTATACCGTTACCTTACTTTCATCCGGCTGTCCTTTACAGATGATACTACCTATCTTCTTAGCACCTCTTACCTACATCCTTATCTTATCTCCCTTACATTGTCTTACCCTGGATTTGGTTGACTACTATAAGTATCAACTAAAATGAATAAAAG
>ENA-OURJ01001034-OURJ01001034.1-human-gut-metagenome-genome-assembly--contig:-NODE-1034-length-13197-cov-4.31243_pt1 | contig 13197 bp, 9 predicted proteins | sample MGYA00242096_ERZ508981 | MGnify/ENA primary metagenome ERZ508981 (study PRJEB26280, sample SAMEA2531404) | human gut metagenome | biome: human gut; feature: human-associated habitat; material: faeces... | reverse complement strand
TGAAAGTACTTGGAGGGAAGCCTCCTGGGAGGATAGGAACTTGCCAAGCTTTTTTATTACTAAAATAATTTTTTAGAGATACTAAAAAAATATTAAAAAAATGTTTGACAAAGTTTAAAAAATATGGTAATATATCTAAGTCTTAGAAAGCAAGATATAAACTCTTTAACACCATATGCATAAGGCGTATGGGAGGATCTGAATGATACCGTTATGAGTGGAGGTGTAAAATTGAGAGTAAATATTCAATTAGAATGTACAGAGTGCAAAAGAAGAAACTATAGCACATCAAAAAATAAGAAGAATACTACAGAAAGATTAGAAATTAATAAATACTGTAAGTGGGACAAAAAAGTTACTTTACATAAAGAAACTAAGAAATAATTAGTTTAGTTTTACAACGTGCAGGTCAATGGCTCAATTGGTAGAGCATCGGTCTCCAAAACCGAGGGTTGGGGGTTCGAGTCCCTCTTGACCTGCCATTTTTTTATAATGTCGAATCAAAAGGTGATCGCATGAATCTTTTTCAAGGAATAAAAACGGAGTATTCCAAAGTTCAATGGCCTAACAAGGAGGAAGTTAAAAACTCAACTCTTTGGGTAATAGCAATGAGCTTAATACTTAGTATATATTTGGGAGTTTTTGATTTAATTGCTTCTAGACTATTAAAAATTTTGGTATCTCTCTTTGGAGGATAAAGAAATGGAAAAAACCTTAGTAAAAAAATGGTTTATGATTCATACTTATTCAGGGTATGAAAAAAAAGTAAAAACTGACCTTGAACAAAAGATAGAAACTCTTGGAATGGGAGATATCGTAACAAAGATTCTTGTTCCTGAAGAAGAGACTATTGAAGAAGTAAGAGGAAAGAAGAAGACTGTTGCAAGAAAAATATTTCCAGGGTATGTAATGCTAGAAATGGTAGCTACAAGAGAGGAAAGTAATGAAGGAATTAACTTTAGAGTTGATTCTGATGCTTGGTATGTTGTCAGAAATACAAATGGTGTAACAGGATTTGTAGGTGTTGGTTCTGACCCTATTCCTATGGAAGATGAAGAAGTCAAAAATATTTTTGAAGTTATAGGACTTGATTTAACAGAGGAAGAAAAAGAATTAAAAGAAGTAATAAAAATAAACTTTGCCGTGGGTGATTATGTAAAAGTTCTTAAAGGTGGTTTTGCTGATCAAGAGGGTAAAGTAGCAGAAATAGATATGGAGCATAAAAAAGCTAAAGTCATGATCGAAATGTTTGGAAGAATGACTCCAGTAGAAGTAGATTTTGACAGTGTTCAAAAGGCTAATTAGAGCTTTATTAGTGGGAGATGACACCGTCATTACCACACATTTTTCGGAGGTGTAATTTTAAAAAATGGCAAAAGAAGTAATTAAATTAATAAAACTACAATTACCAGCAGGTAAAGCTAACCCAGCTCCACCAGTTGGACCAGCATTAGGAGCTCACGGAGTAAATATTATGGAATTCTGTAAAGCTTTCAATGCAAAAACTCAAGACAAATCAGGATGGATAATTCCAGTAGAAATCTCTGTTTATAATGACAGAAGTTTCACATTTATATTAAAAACTCCACCTGCATCAGACTTATTAAAAAAAGCAGCAGGAATCCAAACAGCAGCTAAAAACTCTAAAAAAGAAGTTGCTGGACAAATTACAACAGCTAAATTAAAAGAGATTGCTGAAACTAAAATGCCTGATTTAAACGCAGGATCAGTAGAAGCAGCTATGAGAATAATAGCTGGATCAGCAAGATCAATGGGAATCAAAATAGTAGACTAATTAATTTGTTTGGGAGATGGCTAATCGAGCCACTCTATATTAAGTGGTAGGAGGCATCCGCATCACCACAAAGGGAGGAAATTAAAACATGGCAAAACATAGAGGAAAAAAATACTTAGAAATAGCTAAGTTAGTAGAAACTGGAAAGCTTTATGAAGTTAAAGAAGCTTTAGAACTAGTATTAAAAACTAGAACAGCTAAATTTACAGAAACTGTAGAAGTAGCATTAAGACTTGGAGTAGATCCTAGACATGCAGATCAACAAGTAAGAGGTACAGTTGTATTACCTCATGGAACAGGAAAAACTGTAAAAGTTTTAGCAATAACTTCAGGAGCTAACATAGAGAAGGCTTTAGCAGCTGGTGCAGATTATGCAGGAGCTGAAGAATATATAAATCAAATTCAACAAGGATGGTTAGATTTCGACTTAGTAATCGCTACTCCTGACATGATGCCTAAATTAGGAAGATTAGGAAAAATCCTAGGAACTAAAGGATTAATGCCTAACCCTAAATCAGGAACTGTTACTCCAAACATTGCAGAAGCAGTAACTGAGTTCAAAAAAGGTAAATTAGCATTCAGAGTTGACAAATTAGGATCAATTCATGTACCAATTGGTAAAGCAGATTTTGCACCTGAAAAAATTGAAGAAAACTTCAAGGCTTTCATGGATCAAATTACAAGATTAAAACCAGCATCTTCTAAAGGACAATACTTAAGAACTGTTGCTGTATCACTAACTATGGGACCTGGAATCAAAATGGACCCTGCATTAGTAGCTAAATACGTTGGATAAATAATTTAATATAGATCCAAACCAAAGACCGTAGGTGGTTGTGAACCTTAAATTATCCTACCGAGGTTGGAATAAGGTTTCGCTAGCCTCATAGTTTGATTACAACCTCCGTTCCTAACCTTTGGCACGGAGGTAATTTTTAGAAGAAAGAGGAGGTGAATCAAAGAATGGCAACTCAAGCAAAAATCGAACAAGTAGCTGAACTAGCAGAAAAAATAAGAAAAGCTCAATCAGTAGTATTAGTTGACTATCAAGGAATCACAGTTAACGAGGAAACTGAATTAAGAAAAAAAGTAAGAGAAGCAGGTGCTGAATATCTAGTTGCAAAAAACAGATTATTCAAAATAGCATTAAAAGAAGCTGGAGTAGAAGATTCTTTTGATGATTTATTAGAAGGGACTACAGCATTCGCTTTTGGATATGCAGATCCAGTAGCTCCTGCAAAATTAGTTTTTGATTTAGCAAAAGATAAGGCTAAAGCAAAAAAAGATGTATTCAAAATTAAAGGTGGATTATTAACAGGAAAAAGAGTTGAAGCAACTGAGGTAGAAGCTCTAGCTAAATTACCTTCAAGAGATCAATTACTTTCTATGTTACTTAACTCAATGCTTGGACCAATCAGAAAACTTGCTTACGCAACTGTGGCAATCGCTGATAAAAAAGAAGCTGAAACTACAGCTGAATAATTTTGGTCAAATTTAAAATCAAAAATAAAAAATTAAGATAAATATTTTCGAAAAATTAAGGAGGAAACAATAAATGGCATTCAATAGAGAACAATTTATAGCTGATTTAGAAGCTATGACAGTTTTAGAATTAAAAGAATTAGTAACTGCTTTAGAAGAGCACTTTGGTGTAACAGCAGCAGCTCCAGTGGCAGTAGCAGTAGCAGGAGGAGAAGCAGCAGCAGCTGAAGAGAAAACTGAATTTGACGTTATCTTAACTTCTGCAGGAGCTAACAAAATAGCTGTAATCAAAGAAGTAAGAGGAATCACTGGATTAGGATTAAAAGAAGCTAAAGAATTAGTAGACAACGGTGGAAAATTAAAAGAGGGAGTTGCTAAAGAAGAAGCTGAAGCTATAAAAGAGAAGTTAACAGCTGCTGGAGCAACTGTAGAAGTTAAATAGTTTTAACTCAAACTGTTGACTGAGCAATAAATCTTAACTTAGTTAAAAAAAATAGGCACTCTTGAATAGAGTGCCTTTTTACTAATTATTAAGAGTATACTAATTTTTATTTTTGGAAAGTGATAATTAATCATTTGGAAATAGATTAGCCTGTTATTTGCAAATGATTAGGTATTAAATTTTAAGATTGATAAGGGGTGTGAATTAATGGGGAAACTCGTTGAAAGATTGAATTTTGGAAGGATAAAAGAGAGAGGAACTATGCCTCATTTTCTTGAGTTCCAATTGGATTCCTATGAAGATTTTCTACAAGCTAAAGAAGCTCCAAATAATAGAAAAGACAAGGGGTTAGAATCAGCTTTTAGAGAAATTTTCCCTGTTGAATCTTCTAATGGAGATATCAAGTTAGAATATGTAGCTTATGAGTTACATGAAGCTGAACCACCATTAAATGATGAACTTGAGTGTAAAAAAAGAGGTAAGACTTACTCAGCTTCCTTAAAAGTTAGATTAAGACTTATAAATAAGAAAAGTGGAAATGAGATACAAGAGTCATTGGTATATTTTGGAGAGATACCTTTAATGACTGAAAGAGGAACTTTCGTAATAAATGGTGCTGAAAGAGTTGTTGTATCACAATTACATAGATCACCAGGTGTATCATTTAATAAAGAGATAAATATTCAAACTGGTAAAGACCTATTTTCAGGAAAAATTATTCCTTATAAAGGAACTTGGCTTGAATTTGAAACTGACAAGAATGATTTCCTAAGTGTTAAGATTGACAGAAAGAAAAAAGTATTAGCAACTGTATTCTTAAAGGCTATTGATTTTTTTGAGAACAATACAGAAATTAAAGATTACTTTTTAGAAACAAAGGAATTAGAATTAACTCCTATATTCCAAAAATATAAAAATAGAGAAGAGTTAGTAAGTGTTCTTAGAACAAAATTTGAAGGAAGTTTCATCAAAGAAGATATCTATGATGAAGAAACTGGAGAGATAATAGCTGAAGTAGATGCAGTTATTGACGAAGCTTTAATTGAAACTATAATAGATGCTAAAGTAGATAAAGTTGTTTATTGGGAAGTTAAACCAGAAGATAAATTATTAGCAAATACAGTATTAAATGATACTACATTAACAAAAGAAGATGCAGTAACTGAAGTATTTAAAAAGTTAAGACCAGGAGATTTAGTTACTATAGAATCAGCTAAATCACTTATTAGACAAATGTTTTTCAACCCTCAAAGATATGACCTTGAGCCAGTTGGAAGATATAAGATGAATAAAAGACTTAAGTTAAATGTACCTGATGATGAGATACTTTTAACTAAAGAAGATATCATAGCTACAATGAAGTATGTAATTAACTTAAATAATGGAAATGGACATACTGATGATATAGATAATCTATCAAATAGAAGGGTAAGAGGAGTAGGAGAGTTACTTTTAATGCAAATTAAAGCTGGACTTTCTAAGATGGGAAAAATGGTAAGAGAGAAAATGACTATTCAGGACTCTGAAACATTAACTCCACAATCTCTTTTAAATACTAGACCATTAAATGCTTTAATATTAGATTTCTTTGGTTCTGGTCAATTATCTCAGTTCATGGACCAATCAAATCCATTATCTGAGTTAACTCATAAGAGAAGAATTTCAGCTTTAGGACCTGGAGGACTTTCAAGAGAAAGAGCAGGATTCGAGGTTAGAGACGTACATGACTCTCACTATGGAAGAATCTGCCCAATAGAAACACCAGAGGGACCAAACATCGGTCTTATTGGATCATTAGCTATCTATGCTAAAATCAATAAATATGGATTTATAGAAACTCCTTACATTAAAGTAGTAGATGGAAAAGCTGATTTTGATAGAATCGAGTACTTAGCAGCTGACGAAGAAGAAGGATTATTTATTGCCCAAGCTGATACTAAAATTGGTGAAAACAACGAGCTTTTAGGAGAGGTTGTTTGTAGATTTGGACATGAAATAGTAAATATAACAGGAGAAAAAGTTGATTACTTAGATATTTCTCCTAAACAAGTGGTATCTGTATCTGCAGGATTAATTCCATTCCTTGAGCATGACGACGCCAACAGAGCACTGATGGGATCAAACATGCAAAGGCAAGCAGTACCATTATTAAGAACAGAAGCTCCTTATATTGGAACAGGACTTGAAAGAAAAGTTGCTGTAGATTCTGGAGCATTAGTAGTATCTAAAGTAGATGGAAAAGTAGTTTATGTAGATGCTAGTAAAATTATTATAGAAGATGAAAATGGAAAAGAACATAAGTATAGATTATTAAATTATGAAAGATCTAATGCTTCAATGTGTTTACATCAAACTCCATTAGTATCATTAGGTGAGGAAGTAAAAGTAGGAAGTATACTTGCTGATGGACCTGCTACAAAAGGTGGAGACTTAGCACTAGGAAGAAATATTCTTATGGCATTCATGCCTTGGGAAGGATATAACTATGAGGACGCTATTTTAATTTCTGATAGATTAAGAAAAGATGATGTATTTACATCAATTCATATAGAAGAGTATGAAATAGAAGCAAGAAATACTAAATTAGGTGATGAGGAAATCACTAGAGAGATTCCAAATATCTCTGAAGAAGCATTAAGAAAACTAGATGCTAATGGTATTATAACTATAGGTTCTGAAGTAGGACCAGGGGATATCCTAGTAGGAAAAACTGCTCCTAAAGGAGAAACTGAACCACCTGCTGAGGAAAAATTATTAAGAGCAATATTTGGAGAAAAAGCAAGAGATGTAAGAGATACATCTTTAAGAATGCCTCATGGTTCAAAAGGAACAGTAGTAGAAATTCTTGAATTATCAAGAGAAAATGGTGATGAATTAAAAGCTGGTGTAAATAAAGCTATAAAAATATTAGTTGCAGAAAAGAGAAAAATTACTGTTGGAGATAAGATGTCAGGACGTCACGGAAATAAAGGGGTTGTATCAAGAGTATTACCAGCAGAAGATATGCCTTTCTTAGCTGACGGGACACACTTAGATGTTGTACTTAACCCACTAGGAGTGCCATCACGTATGAACATAGGACAAGTACTAGAAGTTCACTTAGGAATGGCTATGGGTAACTATAATGGTGGAACACATATAGCAACTCCAGTATTTGATGGAGCATCTGAAGAGCAAGTTAAGGATTATTTAGAAAAATTAGGATTCCCTAGAAGTGGAAAAGTTGACTTATACGATGGAAGAACAGGAGATAAATTTGATAATCCTGTAACAGTAGGAAGAATGTATATGTTAAAACTACACCACTTAGTTGAAGATAAGATGCACGCAAGAGCAATTGGACCATATTCATTAGTAACTCAACAACCACTAGGAGGAAAGGCTCAATTCGGAGGACAAAGACTTGGAGAAATGGAAGTTTGGGCATTAGAAGCATATGGAGCATCTAATATACTTCAAGAGATGTTAACAGTAAAATCAGACGATGTTACTGGAAGAACAAAAACTTATGAAGCTATCATAAAAGGTGAAGAGATGCCAGAAGCAGACTTACCAGAATCATTTAAAGTATTATTAAAAGAGTTCCAAGCACTAGCATTAGATGTAGAACTATTTGATAGTGAAGATAATATAATAAACGTAGATGAAGAGTTAAATAAAGAAGAGGTATTAACAGAGTACTCTCCTTTAGATGACTTTAAAGATTAATAAAAATAATTGATATTTTAAGATTAGAAAATAAGTTAAGGAGGTAAACTCTTTAGCTTATTTCTAGTCGTTTATAGCTTTATCTCAATAAGGAGGCTTTGTATTTAATGGGAATTAGAAGTTTTGAGAAAATAAGAATTAGATTAGCATCTCCTGAGAAAATTGAAGAATGGTCTCACGGAGAGGTTACAAAACCTGAAACAATAAACTATAGAACTTTAAATCCAGAAAGTGATGGACTTTTCTGTGAAAAAATATTCGGACCAACTAAAGATTGGGAATGTGCATGTGGAAAGTATAAAAGAATGAGATATAAAGGTCTAGTTTGTGAAAAATGTGGGGTAGAAGTAACTAGATCTAAGGTAAGAAGAGAGAGAATGGGACACATTTCTCTAGCTGCACCAGTTTCTCATATTTGGTATTCTAAAGGGACACCAAATAAAATGTCACTTATAATAGGACTATCTCCAAAAGAATTAGAATCAGTACTATATTTTGCTAGATATGTAGTTACTGAAACTGGAGAAAGTAATTTAAAAGAAGGAAAAATCTTAACTGAAAAAGAATATAAATTATATAAGCAATTATATGGAAATAGATTTGAAGCTTTAATGGGAGCTGAAGCTATTTTAAAACTTCTTGAGAAAATCAATCTTGAAGAGTTAAGAGTAGAGTTAGAAAAAGAGTTAGATGATGTAAGTTCATCTCAAAAGAGAAAGAAAGTTGTTAAGAGATTAAAAATAGTAAGAGATTTTATAGCTTCTAACAACAAACCTGAATGGATGATACTTAAAAATGTTCCAGTAATACCAGCTGATTTAAGACCAATGGTACAATTAGATGGAGGAAGATTTGCAACTTCTGACTTAAATGATTTATATAGAAGAGTTATCAATAGAAATAACAGACTTAAAAAATTATTAGAAATAAAAGCACCTGAAATAGTTGTTAAAAACGAAAAAAGAATGCTTCAAGAAGCAGTAGATGCTTTAATAGACAATGGAAGAAGAGGAAAACCAGTAGTTGCTCAAAATAACAGAGAGTTAAAATCTCTTTCTGATATGTTAAAAGGAAAACAAGGAAGATTTAGACAAAATCTACTTGGAAAAAGGGTTGACTACTCAGCAAGATCGGTTATCGTTGTAGGACCATCATTAAAAATGAATCAATGTGGAATTCCTAAGAAAATGGCTCTTGAGTTATATAAACCTTTCATTATGAGAGAGTTAGTAAAAAGAGAGCTAGCTTCTAACATAAAAACAGCTAAGAAATTAGTTGAAGAAGCAGATGATAAAGTATGGGATGTAATTGAGGATGTAATTCAAGATCACCCAGTACTACTTAACAGAGCTCCGACTCTACACAGACTATCTATTCAAGCATTTGAACCAGTATTAATAGAAGGAAAAGCAATTAGACTTCATCCATTAGTATGTTCTGCATTCAACGCTGACTTCGATGGAGACCAAATGGCAGTTCACTTAATGCTATCTCCAGAAGCTATAATGGAAGCAAAACTATTAATGTTAGCTCCAAATAATATTATTTCTCCATCAAATGGAGAGCCAATAGCAGTTCCATCTCAAGACATGGTTATGGGATGTTTCTATATGACTAAAGAAAGACCAGGTTCTAAAGGAGAAGGAAAAGCATTCTCTAATATAGCTCAAGCTTTAACTGCTTATCATAATGGAGTATTAGATACTCATGCTATGATTAAAGTAAGAATAAATGGTGAAATGATAGAAACTACTCCAGGAAGATTAATGTTTAATGAATTATTACCTGAAGTAGATAAACAATATAACCAAACTTTTGGTAAATCTCAATTAAAGAAACTTATTGCTAAGTTATATGATGAGCATGGATTTACTGAAACAGCTGAATTAATCAACAAGATTAAAGATTTTGGATACCACTATGGAGCTATGGCAGGAGTATCAGTTGGTATAGAAGACCTTGAAATTCCAGCAGCTAAGAAAGATATCCTAGCAAAAGCAGATGAGCAAGTAGCACAAATCGAAGCTGATTATAAAGCAGGAAAAATTATTAACGAAGAAAGATATAGAAAAACAATCACTGTATGGTCTGAAGCAACTGATGCAGTCACTAAAGCAATGATGAATGGACTAGATCAATTCAACCCAGTTTACATGATGGCGAACTCAGGAGCCAGAGGTAACATTTCTCAGATGAGACAGTTAGCGGCAATGAGAGGAAACATGGCCGATACACAAGGAAGAATCATCGAGGTACCTATCAAAGCTAACTTCCGTGAAGGACTAACAGTATTAGAGTTCTTTATGTCATCACACGGAGCTAGAAAAGGACTAGCAGATACTGCCCTAAGAACTGCTGACTCAGGATACTTAACAAGAAGACTTGTTGATATATCACATGAAGTTATAGTTAATGCAGAAGATTGTGGAACTCATCAAGGAATTGAAGTAGGAGAATTAATCTCTGAAGGTAAGGTAATTGAAGAGTTAAAAGAAAGAATAAACGGAAGAGTTCTTGCAGAAGATTTAGTATATGAAGGAGAAGTAATAGCTCCAAGAAATACTTTAATTGGAAAAGAACTAATTAAGAAAATAGATGAATTAGGAATTAGAAAAGTTAAGATAAGATCTCCATTAACTTGTGCTCTTGAAAAAGGAGTATGTAGAAAATGTTATGGAATGGATTTATCTAACCATAAAGAGATATTACTTGGAGAAGCGGTTGGAGTTATTGCAGCTCAATCAATCGGAGAACCAGGTACTCAGCTTACAATGAGAACATTCCATACTGGAGGAGTTGCAACAGCAGCAGCAGTAGTAAGTGGAGTTAGAGCTGAAAATTCAGGTAAGGTAGCTTATAGAGACGTTAAGATACTAGTAAATGAGGAAAATGGAGACGAAATAGTAGTTAGTCAATCTGCTAAATTAATTATAGGAAACTATGATTATGAGATTCCATCAGGTTCTATCTTAAAAGTAAAAGAGGGACAACAAGTTGAAATTGGAGAAACATTAGTTACATTCGACCCATTCCATATCCCTATTATTGCTGACCAAGATGGAAGAATTGAGTATAGAGAACTTTATGTAAAAGAAAACTATGACGAAAAATATGATGTTACAGAATTTATGGCAATTAAACCTGTAGAATCTGGAGATATCAACCCAAGAGTTGTGGTATTTGATGCTGAAGGAAATACAAAAGGAAGCTATACTATCCCATTCGGAGCTTACTTAATGGTAAGGGAAGGGGAAGAGATTAAAAAAGGACAAATCATTGCTAAAATCATTAAAGAGGGAGCAGGAACAAAAGACATCACTGGAGGTCTTCCAAGAGTTCAAGAGCTATTTGAAGCTAGAAATCCTAAAGGAAAAGCAATGCTTACTGAAATAGAAGGTAAGGTAGAAGTAACTGGTAAGAAGAAGAAAGGTATGAGAGTAATCTTAGTTAAATCAGTTTCTGATTCAAGTGATTATAAAGAGTACTTAGTACCAGTTGGAGAGCGTCTAGTTGTTACTGATGGAATGCTTGTAAAAGCTGGAGATAAGATAACAGAAGGAGCTATTTCTCCATTTGACGTTCTAAATATTAAAGGACTTGTAGCAGCTGAGCAGTTTATCCTAGAATCTGTACAACAAGTGTATAGAGACCAAGGAGTTACTGTAAATGATAAACACATTGAGATTATCGTTAAACAGATGTTTAAGAAAGTAAGAATAGTTGATTCAGGAGCATCTTTATTCTTAGAGGATGAAGTTGTAGAAAAGAGAGTAGTAGAGTTAGAAAACGAAAAACTTCAAGCTGAAGGAAAAGCTATAATCAAATATGAACCAATTATTCAAGGTATTACTAAAGCAGCTGTTAATACAGGAAGTTTCATATCAGCAGCTTCATTCCAAGAAACTACTAAAGTTCTTTCAAATGCAGCTATTGAAGGAAAAGTTGACTTCTTAGAAGGATTAAAAGAAAACGTAATTATCGGTAAGAAGATACCAGCTGGAACTGGATTTAGTGCTTATAAAAAGATAAAAGCAAAAGTTATAGAAGAAGATTTAATGGAACAAGAGTAATAGTAGATGTAGAATAGGCGACATTGTCGCCTATTCCTATATCTGTTTTATCTTTCTGGAGGTTGTAATGAGAAGTATGACAGGATATTCAAAGTTGTCTTATCAAGATGATAAGTATGCTTTGAACATGGAACTTAAAAGTGTAAATAACAAAAATTTGAATTTAAAAATAAAACTTCCATATAATCTTAATTTTTTAGAGGGAGCAATTAGAACAGAGATAGCTTCTAAAGTAAGTAGAGGGTCATTAGATTTAAAAATAGAGTTTAGTGATTTAAGAGATTTAGGAAAACTTTTTGATTACGATAAAGAGCAAAGTAAAGGATACATGAATGTATTACTTGAAATGGAAAAAGATTTTAATGAAAAATTTAGTAATAAAATGGATATTTTAGTTAGAAATTTAAATGTAATAAAGAAAAATGATTTTGAAATAGATGAAGAGGAATATACAAATTTCATATTAGGAAAGATAAAAGAATTATTAACACCTTTCATTAAAACAAGAGAAGAAGAAGGGGAACGTTTAAGAATATATTTCCTTGAAAGAATCTCTGTATTAGAAGCTAATATAGATGAAAGAAAAATATATAAAAATAAACTTTTAGAAAGATTAGATAAAATAAAAGGAAATATTGAATTTAAAGAGGAAGATATATTAAAAGAAATATTACTTTTTACTGATAAATCTGATATTTCAGAAGAAATTTCTAGATTGGATAGTCATATGGAACAATTAAAGAAAGAACTTTCTTTAAAAGGAGTTGCAGTAGGTAAAAAAATAGATTTTATATTACAAGAGATATATAGAGAGTTAAATACAACAGGGGTAAAATCAAATCTTTATGAAATTTCAAAACTTATAGTAGAGTGTAAAAATGAATTGGAAAAAATAAGAGAGCAATCAATGAATATAGAATAGGAGGAGAGATGAAACCAATAAATATAGGATTTGGTAATATGGTAATACAGAGTAGAATAGTAGCTATAATAAATCCTGATTCTGCTCCTAGTAAAAGGCTTAGAGATGAAGCAAAAATAGAAAATAGATTGATTGATGCAACTTTAGGGAAAAAAACAAAAACTCTTATAATAACAGATTCAAACCATGTTATAATGTCAGCAATAAATCCAGAAACAATATCACTTAGGATAGAGAAAGGAGAAAAAAATGAGTAGAGGAACAAAAGGTCATCTATATGTAGTATCAGGACCAAGTGGTGCTGGAAAATCTACTATTTGTAGAATGGTTCGCAAAATGCTTGGAATCAATCTAGCTACATCAGCTACAACTAGAGCTCCAAGAGAAGGGGAAATGAACGGGAGAGATTACTATTTTTTAACTAAAGAGGAGTTTTTAGCTAAAGAAAAAAATGGAGAATTTTTAGAGTATGCTACTGTTCATGGAAATTATTATGGAACTTTAAAATCTGAAGTAGAGAGTAGACTTTTAGCTGGAGAAGATGTAATATTAGAGATAGATGTACAAGGAGGGCTACAAGTAAAAGCTCAGTATCCAGATGCACATTTAATTTTCTTCAAAACTCCAACTATGGAAGAATTAGAAGTTAGATTAAGAGGAAGAAAAACAGATAGTGAAGAGACTATTCAATTAAGACTTAAAAACTCTATTAAAGAATTAGAATATGAAAAAGAGTATGAAGTAACAATTATTAATAAAACAGTAGCATACTCTAAAA
>ENA-OURJ01001029-OURJ01001029.1-human-gut-metagenome-genome-assembly--contig:-NODE-1029-length-13222-cov-2.99833_pt1 | contig 13222 bp, 7 predicted proteins | sample MGYA00242096_ERZ508981 | MGnify/ENA primary metagenome ERZ508981 (study PRJEB26280, sample SAMEA2531404) | human gut metagenome | biome: human gut; feature: human-associated habitat; material: faeces... | reverse complement strand
TAGACGAAATCTTGGAAAACTTTAAAATTTCATCATGCATTCGTTGGCGGGTCATTAAGGCAAAAGATAACGATCAGAAGAAGCGGGTTATAGAGATATATTAGAAAGAACCCTTGTGTTTAACTAAATTTGATACTATTATGAAACATTACAAGCCTCCTTAATTAAAAAGACATACAGGCATGATGCGCCAACATCTGCCTGTATGTGAAAGCCTTTAAACTGTTTGCGCGCAAACAGAATAAATTATTTCTTAACTTTAATTCATGCAAAGATATGAAGAAAAACAACTATGTCCAACAATTATGGGCGGATAATCCCATGCCTGCCGTTTGGAAAAAATTTCCATTAACTATGAAATTGCTTTTTGTGTTTTCTTTTTGTTTTGTTGGTTTACTATGTGCCAGCGACAGTTATGCCCAACGCACTATAATCAATGTGGAAGCAAAAAATCAGACTGTAAAAGAAGTACTTTCCCAAATTGAGTCACAATCTGAATTTAGTTTTTTTTATAATGATAGTCATGTTGATATTAACCGCCGGGTATCAATATCAACCGGGTACAATAACATCTTTACTATATTGAATGAGGTGTTTAAAAATACTAATGTAAAATATGTTATAAATAACAAGAAAATAATATTGTCCACGAAGATACCGGATACATCTTCCGTAAAACAGACAATACATATAAAGGGAAAGGTGACGGACATATCCGGCGATCCGGTGATTGGAGCTACTGTTATGGAGAATAGCACTAAAAACGGCGTGATAACAGATCTGAACGGAAATTTCACTCTGGATGTCTCTTCGCCTAACACTACTATCACAGTTTCTTATGTAGGTTATGTATCTCAGACTGTGAAGGCGCAAGGTGACAAAGTTTTGTCGATTATTCTGAAAGAGGATATGCAAATATTGGATGAAGTCGTGGTCGTAGGTTTCGGTACACAAAAGAAAGTGAATTTGACCGGTTCTGTATCTACGGTAAATGCTGATGAATTATTGTCGCGTCCGGTTTCCAACGTAAGCCAGGCTTTACAGGGATTGGTTCCGGGAATGAATTTTTCCTATGCTTCCGATGGCAATGGCGGTGAGATAGGTGCGGACATGAAGGTCAATATTCGTGGAACAGGTACTATCGGCGCTGGTTCCAATGCGGCTCCGTTAATCCTGATCGATGGTATGGAAGGAAATATGAATATGCTGAATCCGAATGATATTGAAAGCATATCAGTTCTGAAAGACGCTGCCGCCTCATCTATCTATGGTTCGCGTGCACCTTTCGGGGTAGTGCTGATAACAACTAAGAAAGGAAAAGCCGGGAAGGCAACCGTTAATTACAATAACAGTTTTCGTTGGTCGTAGGCTATCAATCTGCCGCATGTGGCAGATGCATACACATATGCTATGTATTTCAATACTATGCAGCGGAATGACGGTGTAACGGCAGTACAGTTTGATGATACCCGCCTTCAAGCTATCAAAGATTATGCATCGGGAGTGATTACCACTACTACTCAGCCTAATAGGAATACCCCTACTATTTGGGACTGGATCGGCAATACGGATACGGATTGGTATGATGTAGTATTCGGAGGAACGGCATTTTCACAGGAGCATTCGCTGAGTGTTAGTGGCGGAACGGAGAAAATACAGTATTATTTTTCGGGAAATTACATGGGGCAGGAAGGCATGATGGCTATCCGTCGTGATCAATTGCAGCGTTACTCGGTGACGGGAAAGATTAATGCAGAACTTTTTCCCTGGCTTCATATGAATTATAGTATGAAATACATGAGAAAGGATTATTCCAAACCTACTGCCATGACCGATAATACTCTTTATCAGAATATTTCCAAACGTTGGCCGATGGAACCTACTGTAGATCCTAATGGATATCCAATGGGTAATACAATCATCCGGCCTATTCTCTATGGAGGTGACAATAACTCGCAGACTGACTGGTTATACCAACAATTTCAGATAGTGGTGGAGCCTGTCAAGAACTGGAAAATTTTCGGAGAGATTAATTATAAAGTGATCGATGATTTTTCCCATACAGATTATTTAAAGGTACCACAAATGAATGTAGCCGGTGAACCTTATTTAGGTAGTACATGGCAAACATCGAAAGTTACAGAAAACGCTGAACGTACCAATTATTTCAATACAAATGTTTATAGTGAGTATAGCAGAACTTTTGTTGAAGCACATCATGTAAAAGTGATGGCAGGATTTCAGGCTGAATTGAGTAAATGGAGACAGCTGAGGGCTACGAAGCAGGATTTAATATCAGAATCTATTCCTAACATAAATGCTGCCACAGGAAAATCTACTATTGATGCATCCCAACTGACTCATTGGGCTACAGCCGGCTTCTTCGGTCGACTTAATTACGACTATAAAGAACGTTATTTGTTCGAGATGAATCTTCGTTATGACGGAACTTCACGTTTTGCAAGGAATAAGCGCTGGAACTTATTTCCATCGTTCTCTGCCGGATGGAATGTGGCGCGTGAGGTATTTATGGAACCTTATAACGATGTTATCAATAATTTGAAAGTCCGTGGCTCTTGGGGAGAGCTTGGCAATCAGAATACGACAAATCTATATCCGTATATCCAGTTGATGAAATTTGTTGCTGAAGATCCTAACTCTAATTGGCTGATTGAAAACAAGCGTCCCAACACGGCGAATGCACCGGATTTAATCTCGGCGTTATTAGGCTGGGAAACCATGCGGTCATGGAATATTGGTTTCGATTTGGGATTGTTGAGCAACCGCTTGACTGTAAGCCTTGACTGGTTTAATAGGAAAACCATTAATATGGTGGGACCGGCTCCCGAACTTCCTGTGACTCTGGGAGCGAATGTTCCTAAAGTGAACAATGCCGATATGCAGTCTACCGGTTTTGAACTGGATTTAGGATGGAGGGACCAAATCAGAGGATTTAATTATGGAGTCCATCTGTTACTTTCGGATGACCGCCAGAAGATTTTGAGGTATCCTAATAAGACGGGTAAAATCGACACTTGGTATGCAGGTGAATATAGCGGTAATATATGGGGATTTGAAACAATCGGTGTAGCCAAGAGTCAGGAAGAAATGGACGCCCATCTTGCTTCACTACCGAATGGCGGACAGGATGCTTTAGGCAGTAAATGGGGTGCGGGTGATATCATGTACCGCGATTTGAATGGCGATGGTAAGATTTCCTCCGGGGCCACTCTCAATGACCCGGGAGATAGGAAGATTATTGGAAATAATTCTCCGCGATTCAAATTTGGTCTGGATTTGAATGCGTCCTGGAAAGGTTTCGATGCGCGTTTGTTCTTCCAAGGAGTTGCAAAGCGTGACGCATGGTTAGGTGATAATATGTTCTGGGGAGCTACAGGCGATATATGGCAATCAGCATGTTTTACTCCTCATCTTGACTTCTTCCGTGAAGGCGATGATTTCTGGAGTCCTAATACAAATGCTTATTTCCCGAGACCACTATCTGTCAATTATGCTAAGAACCAACAAGCGCAGACCCGTTATTTGCAAAATGCCGCTTATGTACGATTGAAGAATTTGTCGATCGGCTATACTATACCTGCACGGATAACATCTAAAATGGGTATTTCCAACCTGCGCATATTCTTCTCAGGAGAAAACCTGTTTACACTTACGGGATTGCCGCAAGGATTTGACCCGGAAACAATCGGTACCGGATACGGATCAGGTTCATATACTTCAGGAAAGACTTACCCGTTGTCTCGTACTTTCTCCACAGGATTTAGTGTTAATTTTTAATTGATGACGTATGAAAAAGATAATTCAATATTTGTTTTTGTTGGCAGGAGGAAGTTTTATTCTTTCTTCTTGCAATGATTTCTTGGATAAGGAACCTTTGGATAGTGTGACTCCGGACAACTTCTTCTTTAATGAAAGTGACTTGGCAGCCTATGCAGTGAAACATTACAACTTCACGACTCATGACGGATGGAATGCGGGTATTTGGAAAAATGATAATGCAACCGATAATCAGGCTGCTACCAGTTATGATAATAAGTGGATTCCCGGTCAATGGAAAGTGACGGAAGCTTATAGTAATTCTAATAACGATCCTTGGTCTTTTGCGCCTATTCGTGAAGCAAATTATTTCCTTGAAACAGTAATACCCCGTTTTGAAAAAGGAGAAATAGAAGGTACGGAAGCCAATATCAAACATTATATTGGCGAAATGTATTTTTTACGTGCTAAAAATTATTTATCTAAATTACAGACCTTCGGTGATTTTCCTATCATAACAAAAACATTGCCGGACGAAAGTGGGGCTTTGGTCGCAGCCAGTAAAAGGGAGCCACGTTATAAAGTCGCTCGTTTTATTTTGCAAGACTTGGATAATGCCATCGGTATGTTAAGCAATAATATTCCCGGTGGAAAGAACCGTATAACCAAAAACGTGGCTTTATTATTGAAATCAAGAGCTGCTTTATTTGAAGCCTCCTGGCTGACATATCATAAAGGTACGGCTTTAGTTCCGGGTGGCCCGGGGTGGCCAGGAAAGACAGAAGATATAACGGGTTTTAATATAGATACAGAAATTGCATTTTTTCTGAAGGAGGCTAAGGCTGCAGCTAAGGAAGTGATCGGCAATGCGGTCCTGGTACAGAATACAGCGAAAGACTGTACGGATGAAATAGTTAAGACAGATGAAGACGTGTATAAAATGAGCAATCCTTATTTTGCCCAATTTTCTGCAGATAACCTGGAAGGATATTCGGAAATATTAATGTGGCGTCAGTACAATCTGCTTGAGTATAAAATCATGCATTCGGCTCCTTATTATATTCGAGTGGGAGGAAATACAGGATATACCCGGAACTATGTAGAGAGTTTCCTTTGCCGTGACGGCAAACCGATTTATGCAAGCGATGAATATAAAGGAGACGGGTCATTACTGAATGTACGTAAAAACCGAGATTTGCGTCTGCAACTTTTCATGATGACTCCCAGTGAAACACTGAGTCCGACTATCATGAATGGTACCCCGGATTTGCTACCGGAAGCTCCGAATCTTTTGGATATAACAGAAGCGAAATGTGTAACAGGTTATCAGGTTCGCAAAGGGCTTTCCGATCATTGGTATCGTGATGGCAATACGGCGATCGAAGGTTGTCCGGTATATCGTGCAGCCGAGGCATATCTGAATTATATAGAAGCCGACTGTATGGAACATAACGGTACATCTATCAGCTCAGAAGCAGCCGGTTACTGGGGAGATCTCCGTGAAAGAGCCGGGTTGCCGAGAGATTATGCAGTGACAGTGAATAATACGGATCTTTCCAGAGAGAGAGATTGGGCGGTATATTCGGCAGGAAAAGAAGTTTCTCCTTTATTGTATAATATACGTCGTGAACGGCGTTGTGAGCTCATGGCGGAAGGTCTTCGTATGATGGATTTAAAACGGTGGAGAGCATTGGACCGAGTTAAGGGTTACATTATTGAAGGTATCAATCTGTGGGAATCTGATTTGAAAGATATGTATATGAAGGATGGCCAGAATCTTTTAGTACAGGAAGGCGAAACGAACTCCAATGTTTCAAGTTATGCTAATAGTGGTAAGTATCTATGCCCTTATCGTACTACCAAAACAAGCAATCTAATGTATGATGCCGGATATTCGTGGTGTGAAGCACATTATCTGGATCCAATTGCTATTACACATTTCAGAATTACTGCTTCAGACCCTAACGATCTCAGTACTTCTGTTATTTACCAGAATCCGGGGTGGCCAACTGTAGCTAATGAAGGACCGATTGGTATTAAATAGAAACATATAAAATTTCAATTTAAAAGAAGTTATTGCAAGGGTCCGGGTGGTAGGTGAAAATGCAAATAGTCATTATTATATATCCTACCACCACTCTTCTTGTAGCCACTCTTTCTCCTTTAAAAAGAAAAGTGGGGAGAGAAGACTATTGCAATGCTTCTTCTTTAACAACAAACTACAAATGAAAAGAATTGCTTCCTTATTTTTGTTATGTCTTGCAAGCAATATACATTCAGGGGCTACACAAGTGGACAAGCGTCCCAATATCCTTCTTTTTCTGGTAGATGATATGGGGTGGCAGGATACTTCCGTACCTTTTTGGAATCAGAAGACACCTTTTAATGAACGTTACGAGACGCCCAACATGGAACGTCTTGCCCGGAAAGGTATGAAGTTCACACAGGCATATGCCAATAGCATCAGTTCGCCCAGTCGAGTAAGTTTATTCACAGGTATGAACAGTACCTGTCACAGAGTTACCAATTGGACTCTGGAGAGAAATGCTTCCAATGATGCTCCAAGTGACAAACTCATCTATCCACAATGGAATGTAAACGGATTCTGTCAACAGGACAAGATTGAGCATTGTACCTATGCGACTTCGCTGGCACAGTTATTAAAAGACAATGGATATTATACCATACATTGTGGTAAAGCACATTTTGCCGCACGTTCAACACCGGGTGAAAATCCGCTGAATATGGGGTTTGATGTTAATATTGCCGGTGGAGCTCCCGGGGCTCCCGGCACTTATCAGGGACTTACACATTTCGGAAATGCCTATGAAGGCCATGCGCCATCAAAATTTGCTACTCCCGGTCTTGAAGAGTATCGCGGGAAAGATATTTTTCTGACTGAGGCACTTACCTTGGAAGCGGTCAGGGTACTCGATAAAGTGAAGCAGGCAAACCAACCGTTTTTCCTGTACATGGCACATTATGCCATTCATGTGCCACTGGAAAAAGATAAGCGATTTTATAAGAAGTATAAGGAGAAAGGACTATCAGATAATGATGCTGCTTACGCGGGACTCATTGAAGGAATGGACAAAAGCCTTGGGGATCTGATGGATTATCTGGAAAAGAATGACCTGATGGATAATACAATCATACTTTTTATGTCGGATAATGGAGGGCTGGCGTCGGAGCCTTACTGGCACACGCCTCTGTATGTACAGAATGCTCCGCTCAGTAGTGGAAAAGGATCGGCCCATGAAGGGGGAATCCGCGAACCGATGATGGTCTATTGGCCTGGTGTAACTCAACCGCAGACTGAATGTGACAAATATGTAATTATAGAGGATTTTTTTCCTACTATTCTTGGAATGGCAAAAATCAAACGTTACCATACGGTACAGCGTATGGATGGAATCAGCTTTATCCCGTTGTTGACTGGTAAAAAGGATACCTCTAAAAATCGGGCCCTTTTCTGGAATTTCCCCAATGGATGGGGGGAAGAAGGACCCGGATTCGGAGCCAGTTGTACTATCCGTAAAGGCGACTGGAAGTTGATCTACTACTATGGTACGCAAAAGAAAGAACTCTTCAACATAGCCAATGATCTTTCAGAAAAACAGAATCTCGCACAAAGTCATCCCGATATCGTGAAAAGATTATCAGATGAATTAGGTAAATATTTGAGAAAGAATAAGGCTCAGCGTCCGAGATTTAAAAGTACTGAGAAATTAGTGCCTTGGCCGGATGAAGTTCTATGAGAAAGTAAAATAGTCTATCGTTGATATAAGAAAAAATACTTAATTTAGTAAAATAGAAGAATTATGAGATATTCTTTAATCTTTTGGAAAATTGTGCTTATCTGTCTGATGTTGACCGGAGCAACAGGCATTTATGCAGACAGTTACCAGCCATCTTATTCTGCTGCCGGATTTTATTCACTTCCCAACACAGGACGTGCGGTGTATAGTATGAATCCTGCCTGGAGATTTCATAAAGGAAATATCGAAGGAGCGGAACAGCCGGGATTCAATGATAAGGCCTGGAGTATCGTATCATTGCCGGATGGTATAGAGTACCTCCCTACCGAGGCCAGCGGATGCGTCAATTATCAGGGTGAGGTCTGGTATCGGAAACATTTTACTCCCGAACCGTGTTGGAGGGGCAAGCAGCAATTTCTCCATTTCGAAGCTATTATGGGAAAGTCCAGGATATGGGTGAACGGAAAGTTAGTGAAGGAACATTTCGGTGGTTATCTGCCTGTAATCGTTGATATCACTCCATACCTGAACTACGGAGAAGATAATGTAATTGCCGTATGGGCGGACAATGGTGATGATCCCGATTATCCTCCCGGAAAACCACAGGACGCATTGGATTTTGCTTATTTTGGAGGAATTTACCGCGACTGCTGGATGATAGTCCACAACCAGGTATTTATTACCGATCCCAATTTTGAAGATGAAGCTGCCGGAGGCGGGCTGTTCATTTCCTTCGATAAAGTATCCGAGCAATCTGCACAGTTGAAATTGGATACCCATATACGTAACAATTCCGGAAAATCCTTTGACGGAAAAATAACGTATGAACTCTATGACCGGGATAACAAATGTATTCTTACCAAGGAAACCGGTTTGTCAGTGAATAACGAGAATGCCAAACAGTTTTCCTGCAAAGTGACTGTAGAAGAACCTCACCTCTGGTCACCCGACACTCCTTATCTTTATAGACTACACGTTTATGTGAAGGATAAAGTTGGTAACATCATTGACGGATATTGCCGCCGTATTGGTATTCGCAGCATTGAGTTCAAAGGAAAAGATGGTTTCTGGTTAAATGGAAAGCCGTACCCGTATCCTTTGATAGGGGCCAACCGACATCAGGATTATGCTGTAATAGGCAATGCTTTACCCAACAGCCTTCATTGGCGTGATGCGAAAAAGTTACGTGATGCCGGATTTCGTGTTATCCGCAATGCCCATTATCCGCAAGATCCGGCGTTTATGGATGCTTGCGATGAATTAGGACTCTTTGTAATTGTCAATACACCGGGATGGCAGTTTTGGAATGACAAGCCGATCTTTGCTCAAAGAGTATTCAGTGACATCCGCAATATGGTTCGCCGGGACCGTAATCACCCTTGCGTATGGATGTGGGAGCCGGTTCTGAACGAAACCTGGTATCCGGCAGATTTTGCCAAGAATGTAGCGGATATTCTTAAAGAGGAATATCCTTATCCATATTGTTATGCCGGATGTGATGTGACAGCACGTGGACATGAATACTTTCCCATCCAATTTACCCATCCGATAAATGGAGGCGGAGGGGCTTTTAACTCCAAAGATTTAGACCCTAAAATCAGTTATTTTACTCGTGAATGGGGAGATAATGTAGACGACTGGAACTCTCATAATTCACCAAGCCGGGTCAACCGTGGTTGGGGAGAAGTACCTATGCTGATTCAGGCACAAGGATATGCCCAGAATGATTACCTGCTTACGAGTTATGATATACTGTACAGGACTTCTAGACAACATATGGGCGGTTGCCTCTGGCATTCATTCGATCATCAGAGAGGTTATCATCCCGATCCGTTTTACGGAGGAGTCATGGATGTTTTCCGGCAACCCAAGCTATCTTATTATATGTTCTGTTCCCAGCGTCCTGCCGAATCCAACAAAGAACTGATAGCCGATAACGGACCGATGGTTTACATAGCTAATGCCATGACACCTTTTTCTCCGAAAAATGTGACAGTATATAGCAACTGCGATGAAGTACGTCTTACATATTGTAAAGGAGGCAAGCCATATATTTATCATAAGCCGGCAAATGAAGCCGGAATGCCTTCACCGATTATAACATTCAAGAATGTCTTCAATGTTATGTACGATAAAAAGCTGGCACGTCAAAATAAACAAGCGGATTCCTATCTTCTGGCAGAAGGAATAATGAACGGAAAGGTGGTCGCTACACATAAAGTAACGCCTGCCCGCCGTCCGGTGAGATTATTACTTTGGGCAGACGACGAAAAAGTGCAGATGAAAGCGGATGGTTCGGACATGGTGACAGTGATAGCTGCCATCGCAGATGAAAACGGGAATATCAAACGTTTGAATAACTACGAAGTCAAATTTGAGATTGAAGGACAGGGGCAGCTCGTTGCCGATGAAGCGACATTTACCAATCCCCGTCCGGTACTTTGGGGAACTGCCCCGGTGCTGGTAAGGTCAACTACTACACCTGGAGAAATCAAAATTCGGGCATCGGTGGTATGGCAAGGCAAACAGACTCCCGTTCCGGCAGAATTGATTATTTCCACTTTTCCTTCAGAGCATACTCTGATAGCGGACAAAGAGGAACTGGCACAAGCCCAATCAACAGACGGACGTAACAACGAAAAAGAAGGTACCGTTTCTTCTGATTGTAAAAAGCGTGTCTTTGAACTGCAACAGGAATTGAACCGCCTGAAACTGAAAGAGGTTGAGAAACAACAGAGTGACTTTGAATAATCCCTGTCATGCTATAAGTAGAATAAACACAGACTTGTTTTAAAATTATATTCATATGAATAAATTATTTTATACTTCATTCTTGTTAGGAGCCGGGCTCACCTGTATAAAGGCCCAGACAAATACTCCTCCTAATATTGTATTGATTTTATGTGACGACATGGGCTTTTCCGACCTGGGTTGTTACGGAAGTGAAATCCAGACCCCCAACATCGACAGTCTTGCCGAAAAAGGCGTTCGCTTCAGTCTGTTCAAGAATACAGGAAGAAGCTGTCCCAGCCGCGCTGCTTTGCTGACAGGACATTACCAGCATGAAGTCGGCATGGGATGGATGACGGCAGTAGATGAACATCGTCCCGGATACAGAGGACAGATTACGAAAAACATTCCTACCATTGCTGAAGTGATGAAAGCGAATAGTTATAGTACATATATGAGCGGAAAATGGCATGTTACAGTGGATGGGGCTTTTGATGATCCTAACGGCAGCTATCCGGCCCAGCGAGGTTTTGATAAATATTACGGTTGCCTGAGCGGAGGCGGAAGTTATTATAAACCGACTCCGGTATACAGCAATCTGACCCGAATTACCGAATTCCCCGATGATTATTATTACACCACTGCCATCACCGATTCGGCAGTAAGTTTTGTCAAACAACATCCTGCAGGCAGACCGATGTTTATGTACGTGGCTCATTATGCTCCTCACTTGCCTCTTCAGGCCCCTGCTGCCCAAGTGCAAAAATGCAGGGACCGGTATAAGGTGGGATATGACGTGTTACGCAAGCAGCGTTTCGAGAGATTAAAGAAGTTGAAGTTCATTCCGGACGAAATGGATTATCCCGTCTTCCAAAAAGAGTTTGGTGGAAAACGTCCTTCTTGGGAAACACTCACACGAAAACAACAGGAACAATGGATTACCGATATGGCTACTTATGCTGCTATGATTGAAATCGTGGATAGCGGAATTGGTGAATTGGTGGAAACAATCAGGCAAAAAGGGATGCTGGATAATACCGTATTTATCTTTTTAAGTGATAATGGCGCAACAAAAGAAGGCGGATATCTGGGACAACTTATGGCTGACTTGAGCAACACCCCTTATAGAAGTTATAAGTCACAATGTTTTCAGGGAGGTACAAGTACACCTTTTATCTTATCCTATGGAGATGCTGAAAAAAATAAGATGAGAGGTCAGATTTGCAGACAACCGGCTCATATTATTGATATACTGCCTACTTGTATAGATCTTGCCACAGCCACTTATCCTTCGGATTTCAAAGAGAATTTGCCAGGTAAAAGCTTACTTCCTTCAATTAATGGGAAAAAAATAAAGCCCAGAGAATTATACTTTGAACACCAAAGTTCATGCGCTATTATTTCCGATCATTGGAAACTGGTACGCGGCAGCCGGAATGAACCATGGGAACTAATTGATTTAAAGACGGACCCATTTGAAACAAAAGATCTGTCCGCTCAATATCCGAAAGAAGTGAAAAAGCTGGAGGCTAAGTGGAATAAATGGGCGGAACGCTCTAATGTGTTTCCACTTGAAGATAAACCCTGGTCCGAAAGAATCAAATACTATATAGAGCGAAACCCGGATCAAAGCGGAAGAGAAGCGAAATAGTAAATGTTCCATGTTTCAATAGGATCTATATATATCCGCTACGTTCCTTTCGGGGAACGTAGTTTTTAGTTCATCTGTATCGTTGAACAATGGGCTTTAGGTAATTATAAAATTCGTTGCGCTTGAGTGATATCAACTTTAACCTATTTGAAGTTCTTGCTATTCATTGTTTTGTGGTATGATAAATCGGGGATATCCTCAGATATTCATTTCCCTTTTGCGCTTTTACCGATAATTGAATCCGCAGCTATGCATCCTTGCGAACGGCTGTCAATTGAGCCACTTCTGTAATCCCCTGCAACGAAGTAGCTGCCCGCCGGAACAACAATCGCAGACGTGGTAGCCGTTGTCGAATCTATGGGTACAACGCTTTTACAGATGTTTACCTTTATGCCGTTGGGCAGACGTTCGCAATACTCTTCACATTCATCATCTTCATAGAAAAGCTTTCGTATAAATTCCCATTCGCACTTCTTGCCGTTAATGATACATTGCTGATCCTGAAAACGGATAGTGTCACCAGGAAGTCCGACAATTCGTTTAAATGCCCTCTCCTGAAAGCCGGGTATATATGAATAATATGCGATCACATCTCCATAAGTCAGGGAGTCTACCGGAATAAGACTAACCACTTCACCAACTTGATAGTTCGGATACATTCCGGTACTACCCAATTCAACTTTTTGACTACATGCTACCAATATCAATGGTACGACAAGTGAATACAATCTCTTTCTCATAAGTTCAACTTTTATTTATTCAGGAATTCGTCATGGTTTAGATAATATTCAATAGCTTTTATGTAATCTTTATATAATGTTTTAAGATTTAATTTGTATTGAAAATTCAATATTCCTTCGAATGTTTCAACATCGGCCAACGAACGTATATCCAAATTGGATGCCTGTTTGGTAAGCAAATATAACGATTGTTTTTTATGGCATAGTAGAATATGCCAAATAGTTTGGACTATTGTGTTTTTTCAAATGATTCTGATTCTTTCTGTTGTGTTGCAATGTTCCGGGTATATATTGGAAGCCGGTGTTATTTCCAAAACTGTGTTCTCTGCAATAAAATACAGAGAACCTCCGCATAATCCTGCAAGGAAAAGAAGTAATTCATCCTTCGGGCAATTAGCCCAAAGTTTTCCGTGTAATATTATCCATATACATGAATAAGCTAAAATAAAATGGTATAATAAAATCTCTACCGGTGATAATCCTTCATTGATTAATACTTTGGTAGAAACAAAAATGGTATCCCATATAACAACCGTCAATAGAGCGATAATAGGGTATAGTATATT
>ENA-OURJ01001022-OURJ01001022.1-human-gut-metagenome-genome-assembly--contig:-NODE-1022-length-13358-cov-2.21108_pt1 | contig 13358 bp, 32 predicted proteins | sample MGYA00242096_ERZ508981 | MGnify/ENA primary metagenome ERZ508981 (study PRJEB26280, sample SAMEA2531404) | human gut metagenome | biome: human gut; feature: human-associated habitat; material: faeces... | reverse complement strand
GATGGCTTGCGTATATGGCGGCAGGCAGAAAACTCTGCTGGGAATTGGGTTTTCCACACAAATTCTCGGTATGTCCGCCCACCAGAATCGCATGAAAAGATCGCGGCCCTCAATTCCTTTCATAACACGGTCTGGTTGAAGCACATGGCCTTTCCATAGGTGTCTTGCGCCCGCATTGCTCAAATATGTGCAGGGCGGGTGTGCAATGAGCAAATCCCATGCGTCGATGTAATGGCATTTATCGTCCATGGTTACAAGTTGCCCCCCCCTCAAAGGCGGAACCGCGTCCCCAAGGATATGCCATTCAGGATGGCCACCGGACGGTTCTTGAATGTCGCAGGAATATGCTTCATGCCCTCGCCGCCTGAAAGCAGCACATACCGTCTGGCTTTCTTCGCAAGCTATTAAGACCTTCATTCATCTGCTCCTTTCAAGATCCAGACCTTGTGCGTTCCGTATCCTGCCCAGTGCAGGGCGTCATCATGGCTGCCGGGCACCGCCACGTCAAGGTGCTTTCCCTGTATGCCGGAGCCTTTGTCCTGCACGACGCGGACGCCGACGCCCTCGATGTAGATCACGGTGCCGAATGGCAGCAGGCTTTGGTCTGCCGCGACGGTCAGGTCTGCCGTGATAGGTGCGCCGCTGGCTGTGATACCTGTCCCGGTTCCGCAGATGTGGGGGCGCTTCTCTGTGCAGTATGCCGTGCAGGTGTATTCGCCGACGTATTCGGCAGCCATTCCGGCGGGCAGATCGCTTTCCGGCGCAGGCTGCTGGGTCGCGCTGTTGACCCGCTGCAAGTCCTCGATGATCTGTTCATCCTTCAAAGCCCGGTCTGACCAGTTTTCAAAGCGGGCGGCATAAATTGTGTAATAGGTTTCCAGCTCATTGATGCGGCGGTTCAGGATGTTGCCCTGTACGGCCAGCGGGATGGCTCCGGCCAGCAGCGCGGTCACAATGGCGGTCTGGATGCGGTTCATCAGCGGTACTCCTTTCCTGTGGCCTTGTCCTTGACGACCCGGCCCACAACTTCCAACCCTGCCAGATCGGCGGCCTGTTTTAGCGTTGCCATCATGGCGCTGATCTTGCGCAGGCGGTCGGCTTCCTCTTTGGCGTAGATGTTTTTCAAGGCCGCTGCGGGTGTGGGGTCTGCGTAGTGTTCAGCATTGCGGTTCAGTTGCTCCATCTGTGGCGTCCTCCTGTTTTTGGGGCGGCTGCGGCAGGTATGCCCAGCGGATGATACCGCCGTCGCGGTAGATTAAATCCCACGGCCATTTCCAGCGGTAGACGGTTTTATTGCGGACGATGGCCCGCTCATAAATCATCGTGTGTACCCACTGTTCAGTTTTGAACATAACGGCGACGGTGATTTCGCCGTGGCCGTTGACGTCGCCCGGAATGATGGGCATACCATCTTCGACGTTCGTCCAAGGGTCAGGCTGCCGGGAGATGGTCGGGGCCTGCAAGACCATTGCCATAATCTTTGACACAATGATGCCCGGCGGCTGTTTGAGCATGGAGCCGACCTCGGTTGAAAGCTGCTCATATAAGGCAATGGCGTCAATCGCCCGCTGTTTCTTCATGGCCGTCCTCCTGTTCAGGCTTTTCGATACTGACTTCCATTGTGACCGTTTCGCCAGTGCGCTTCATCCACTGGTATTTGACGCTGGCGGCATCGTACTTTTTGAGGTCGGCCAGCATATAGTCGCGGACAGCTTCAATGGTCTGCTCGTTGATTTCTGTCGGTCTCTTCTTGTCGTTGTCGTAGGCTTTGGAATTTGCTTTAACAAAGTCAATGATGGTGGACAGGTCTTTGATGGACTGCTCGACTTTTGCGGCCCAAAATCCGTTCAGGGCGATGATCTGCTCATTTTTAAGCCTTGTGCGCCATCCTTCAAGGAAGTCCAGAAGGATATAAGCATCAATTCTCTTTCTCATGCTGCGGCTCCTTTCTGGTGTTCCACTTCCTGACCTCGACGGGAGATGCGTCAAGCACGAATCCATACCCAAGCGGGCACTTGTCCGTTTCGGTGTGCTTGTAGTAGTTCATGCGAAATTCTGAGATGACCTTCCCGGATGTCGTTTCAATGGGCGAAAGCTCCGTGACGAGTTGCAGTTGTTCGCCGCAAAATGGACACGGATTCGGTTTTACTAAAGTGCATTTCATTCAGGATCTCCCTCTTCCGTTTTTTTCGGGTCTTCCGGCTTTTCCATCCAGTGCGTGACGTCGTCCAGAAATGCACAGGTGTTGGCATCCAGCCACCTTTTGTGGATTTCGTGGTCAAAGAATCCCATCACAGAGCCGATGCCATCGCGGTACACAATGACGTCCCGGCTGTCCTCCGGCGGGTCGGTTTTGGCGTCATGCCAGCGCATACGGTTGGCAGTTTCCAGCCGCTTCATAGCCCGCTGCTGCTCCTGCTCGTCCTTGCAAAAGATCGTGATATTGTAGTCATCATCGTAGAGTTCGGCTTTGCCGTTATCGTCAATGCAAAGAATAGAGTTCATTTTTTCACTCCTTTGATTTGTTCGGTTCATGTGCTGGCATCCAGAACGGAAGATCTTCTGGGTAGAGTACGACATTCTGCCAGAACGTAACGTCAAGGTGCCTGCTTGCTGCTGCCCAAATGATTATGCCGCCCATCCTATCCGCATCCGCTTCTGTCGGCGGGTGCAGTCTGGAATTCTGCCATTGCTGTGGCGTATTATTGACCGCAGGAAGATTTTCGATCATCTCGATGTCTTTTGCAGCGTCGCACCAACCGTGGCACTGCTGGTATTTGTATCCACCCGGGCAGTCTTGGCAGTGCTTTTCTTTGAATGCGCTCAGAATGGCCTCCCGCTCGATACAATCATCCATTCGCATCCTCCTTGAAGCTCCACATAATGGGCGTGTTTGCGCCGCTCCATTTGGAGCAAAGCGGCTCATAGCCGCAGCCGATGCAGGCAGAGTGCAGCTTCAGCCGTGCCGCCTGCTGCGTCCGTCCCTTGCAGAACTGGGACAGGAGCTTGACCGCTTTTTCAGCTTCCAGATAGTTGGCAGCACGGTTATAGCGGCAGCTTTGGGTCAGGGCGTCATAATCGCAGTCGTCGGAATATACGCCGTTCGGGTGCTGGCACTCGTCGCAGAGCATCAGACGGCCGCCGCAAAAGGGGCAGGTGGCCTTGTAGCCGTTCTGTTCGACGTCCCAGACCATCGTGACCTCATTGCCGCAGGTGGGACAATCCTCGGTCACGGTCTTGCGGCCATCGTCCGGGTGATCATTCAGATACTTGCTCATCGCTGGCCCTCCTGTTGAAGTAATCCACCGGGGATGCACCGAAACAGTCGCACGGGATATTGTTAAAGCTGACGATTGCGCCGCACTTCTGCTTGTTGGTGCAGGCAATGAAGTCGGGGCCTTTCTTCATAAGGCGCACCGTGACAGGTGCGCCACAAAACGGACAGGGTTTGCAGCCGTTGGAAACGTGTGCTTTCATTCGATCTTTTCCCCTCTCGTGACGCCGATGTCATATTCAGCGTCAAAATTTTCGGCGGTGACGCCGCAGTTCGCAAAACCACGGATAAAGGTTTCTTTGCCATGCTCGAAAGCCTGATTTTGGCTCGTGGCCGTGATCTTGTAGAACGCGGCACAATAGCTGGACGTGTTTTCCGGCTTCGGCAGGATGCAGACTTCATATCGCATCAGGCCCGCGTCCTGCATGGCCTTGACGACGGCGGCGCGTTCGTCCCGCAGCTCGTCGATGTCATCTTCCAGCACCGGGGAGATCGAGAAGCCGCTGTGAATAAAGTTCCTCATGTCGGCGTAGGCGATTTCAAGATCGCGGTCGATTTCTTCAAGAGTTCTCAATGCTGCATCCTCCCGACGAATGTTCCCGCGTACAGGCGCGGGCCGATGGTGTAGTGATAGTATTCGTGCCCCCGCTGGATGCCGGCAGGCGTACCGGGCACAGGCTTCAAAACCAGCGTGTGTCCCGCGATGCTGATCGCATATTCCCCACCGGGAACAAGGTCAGCCATCCAGCTTTCGGCAGGCGCAGCAGCCTTGCACTCACCATCCATGCAGCAGATGGCCGTCCGGGCCGCCTGCGGGACGATGGAGAATAAAGAGAGCTGCTCACAGGCTTGCATCATTGTCGGCCGCCTTTCGTGTGCCCTGAAAGTCTGCCACGCCGTAGCTGCCATTCTTGCAGCTGTGCATCTCGAACATGGTCGGCGTAACTTCGGGCGTTGAACACGGCGTATCAAGGCCGCTTGCTTTCATAATCTCATGGAGAGTGCCTTTCCATGCTGCAATCTCGCTGTTCGTGCCGCTGCTGGTAAACATTTCCCCGCAAAGGCGGCATTTGTAGACGTTCACAAATTTTGTCAGTGCCATAATCAGCCCCACCTTTCTTTCAGACGTGCCTTGCATTCCTCGGCCTTTGCAACGACGTATTCGGCAAATTCTTCCGGCGGCAGGTCGGCTTCCCGGAAAGAGCGAATCATCTTGTCATATTCTTCGCCCAGCGTGGTGAGCTTTGCGGTCTGTTCTGCGCTCAATTCCAGCTCTGCGGAAAAGTTATAGATCAGTGCGCCCCATGTGGCGTCCACGCCATCCAGCGCAAGGTTGAAGCCGTAAATCTGGCTTTGCCGGGAAAAGGCTTTCATGTTGGCCCGCTTGATGTTTCCGCCGCAGAACGGACAGCAGCCGATTTTGATTTTTTCGGGCTTATCCATTCTTCTGCCCGTCCTCCTGCTGTTTGGCGATGGCATCGGGCCAAAGTTCAGGCCGAACATAATCAGATAAGATGCAGCCCTCGCCAGTCGTGGCAAAGATGCAGCCACCGGGTTCACATTCGGCCTGCTGCTTGCAGTAGTCGCCCAAATCCTGCGCCTGTGCAACAGCTTTGCCGTCAACGGCCTTTTTGAAGATGGAGCCGGTTTCAAGTTCAATGCGGTCGCGGGTGCGCTGCACCTTGTACGCCTTGATGGACAAAAGCACGTCGTTCGCGATGCTGTACTTCTTGACCAGCCACTTGATAGTGGAAACAAGGCCGCCAATGCAAAGCTCCAGATCGTCCTTTGCATTGCGGCTGTTGAAATGTGCTTCCTCTTTGGATGAATAGGGATTACTGCCCATGTTCATCTGCACCCTGCGGTACTTGTTGATGCTCTTGATCGGGGCAGCCAGATTCCAGATGCAGGACAAAAAGCTGTCCAAGTTGACGTTATCATTGGTGTACGACCATGCAACGCCCGCGATGTTGTCGGCGTCCAGCGGCAGCAGATGCTCAAGCTGCTCGATCAAGAGCTCAACGTCCGCGATTTCCTCGGCGATGTGCTGCGGATCCCCTTCAGCAACGGCCTGAATGAGTTCGGCCAGTTCTTCGGTGAAATGGTTCATCTGCGGGTTCTGGCCGTAGTATTTGGCGTTGTTCAGGTTCATGGTGGTGATTTCTTTCTCGATCATGGTTTACCTCCAATCGAATTCAAGGAAAAAGCCAAGGGCTTTCAAGACGGTCTCTGCGTCGTTCCACGACATGGTGGTATCTGCCGCAGCCTTTACAAACCTCTCCACGTCGGCGGCCGGGTGGCTGTTTCCGTCCGCGTCCTCAATGCGGAGTTCCAGCCCGATGCCGTCCGCGATCTTCAAGACCGACGACAGGTTCAGGCTGTGCCTGTTGGTGAGAGCGCGGCTCAAGTTCGCTTCTGTCCAGCCCATCTTCCGGGCCACCTGCGCCTGCCGCTGGCCGGATTCTTCCAGCAGGTTTTTGAGCTTCGTTCCGATGTACATTCAAAACCTCCTTGTTTTTGAGTGCATTTGCATCTCGGTTGTGTCATTTACTCATTATTGTGAGTTACAAGGGCATGAAAAAACAGGCCCTCATGCGATTTCGCGCATCAGGAAGTCCATGACCTCACGACGGTGAGCTTGCTTTCGGGCCTCCGCTGCTGCGGCTTCTGCCTTTTCCGCTTCGCGCTGCTGGACTTCGTTCCAGCGGCGGCGGTAGATGTACTGATCGACGACGGGGGCAACGGCCTGTGCCAAGATTCCGGCGGCGATCACATAGCCAAACGGGGCGATGCATTGCGCCTGATACTGGGAGTATCCGGCCAGCATGAAAAGATTGGTCATCATGGTTCTTTCTCCTGTAAAAACGTGGGCGCGGGAGCCTTTCGGCTCCCCTGCCCGGTGTGCGGTTTAGTTCTCGGTATCACCCTCTTCGACGGCGTTCTGGATGCTGTTTACTTCGTCGGGGGTGATGTAGCCCATAATGCAGAGACCCGTCAGGACGCCGTAGATCTGTCCCTCGTAGTAGTCGATATCGGTGCAGGTTTCGGCTTCTTCCAGATCGCCGACCATGCGCTCCAGCTCGGTGATGTCGCGGCCCTCGGCGGCCAGACGGTTCATAAGGTTTTTCAGTGATTTCATGGTGTTCTCCTTTCAGTTCGTGAGTTGTGAATCACTTTGTAAGTATATTATCACTCATTATTGTGAGTTAGTCAACAGGTATGGAAAGATTTATCGATAGTTTTACGAGCTGGTTTATAGTTCTTTTATAGAGAGATATATTATCGTAACCTATACGTTTTTCTTCTAAGGTTAAGTATAATATTATCTTTACCACCACTACCACCAGATTCTGACAGATGTATCTATACGGTAGTGATACCGTATCGCTCGCCGTAGTGGTGGTTGGGTGTCGATGTTTAGTCGTCCATGTTTTCAAAATAAAAGCGGATTTCGTCGGGTTTGTGGTAGTAGCTCTCCCGGACAGGCTCCTCCGGCATGACAAAGGAATCCCAGTATTTCATTGCAAGGCGGTACTGTACGGAAATTTTCGGTAGGCCCTGCAGGCGGGAGCGGAATGTTTCCAGATCGTCGGAGCCTTTGAAGCGGGCGCAGTCCGGGCAGGCGGCGACCCGCTGGCCCGGCTTTGCCTGATTCAGAAAGAAGTTCAGGGGGTCGATGACACAGCCGCAATATGCGCAGCGGCCGTGTGTGGCATTGTATGCTTCTTCGCGTTTGTTGGGCATGATGTTATATCCTCTCTTAAACTAAAGGGCAAGCCCCGCGCTTGCAGAGCCTGTCCCGGTGTGTCGGCTGGATTATTCAGCCTTGTTCTTGATCTCCTCGCAGAGCTTCATCGCGGCCACAAAGCCAGCACGGAATCCTGCGCGGGCCTGTGCCACGGCTTCGGTGCTGACGATCTCGCTGATGCGGATCTGGTAATTGGTGGGCAGCGAGGACTTGTCAAAGATGTCGTTCAGCGCGTCCTGCGTGGCCTTGTCGTGCTCGATGTCCCAAGCGGCATCACTGTCAACAAGTTGGTCAAAGAGGATGTCGATCATGCTTTCCATAGGAAAAACCTTTCTCCCGGCTATATCCCGCCGGGCGGGCGTCTTGCGGCCTGTGTGCCGCGCTTTTATAGGCTCGCGGTGTTGCGGGCCGGAGATAAGCATATCACTGATTCAGGGGCGTTCCATGGGCGTTGTGACAGGGCTGGTCAGCGAACCAAAGGAAAAGCTGCTGCCGATCTGAAAATTTTTCCGTCCATGCGTTACCGTCGGAGTTATCGACGCCGATGTACAGCCCTCCCTCGTGGGTAAAAAATTTTCCTTTGGCGGCCGGGGCGCTGGGCTTCTGGATGACGCAGTGCAGGTGAAACGACGAAACCTGGGTGGCGTGGACGATGGCTCCCATCTTCGGGCGGGTGTTTTCGTCGCCCACAGTGTGCATGACGCCCGCGATGATTGCAGATGCGTGTTCCATGGCGGTGTTCATCGCGGTGTTCGTGTCGGTGTAGTTGGCGCCGATGATGGCGCATTCGGCCAGATCGAGGTATTTCAAGAGGTTCAGGCCGCTGATGGCGTCCGGGGCCGCCGCGATGGTCAACTGGCCGTTGGCAAGTTTGAGGGTGATTTCAGCGTTTGTCATTTTCTCCATTTTTGATCTCCTTTTCTTTTTGGCTGGCGGTGGTGCGGAGCCGGGCCAGCAGGATGCCCGTTTCTGTTGCCTGCGGGTCGCTGCTGAACAGGTTGTGACGATTCATGTCCAGCCGTTCCTGCTTGGTGACGGCTGCAAGGTTATCCGGGTCAAGGTTCTGGCGGTTGCCGTCCTTGAAGACGATGACATATCCCGGCGGCAGCGGGCCGTGTTCCCTCTCCCAGATGATGCGGTGCTTCGGGGCAAAGTTATCATTGCTGCCGGGGCGGGACTTCCGCATCTTGATCTTGACCTCGATGTAGCCATCCCGCGTTGTGCGTTCGTAGCCAATAGGCTTGATGTTGTGCGGGGTCTGGCCGGGCTTGAACCATGTTTTCTCGCAGCCCTGCGCGTGTACTCCTGGCTTTGGCCTGTATGGGCAGTGCCCTTTCTTGAAATACCCGGTCAGGCCGCTGTTCAGGCTGTTGCGGGCGTAATACTGCTTGATCTGCTCCGGGGTGTACTGGATGCCGAATCGCTCAAAGAGCTGCTCACACATCTGGCGGTGCCCGGTTCCCTTGTAGTGGGAAAAGATGTACTCCCGGACGTTGGCCGGGAAAGCCTTTGTCGGTTTGCCCTTGATCTGCCCGGTGCCCCGGTTGTTTTTCAGCTTGTGGTTGGCCTTGTATGACTTCATGGACGCAGCGGTAAAGTTGGTGCCAAATGCTGCGTTCGTCATTTCGGCCAGCTCAGACGTTGGCGTCCCGGCGACGTGGGCGGCGATAAAGGCGTGAACCTCCGGCTTAAACCTTTGTGCCATTTGTATCAACCTCCAGCATGGCGGGCATCTTTGCATCCGGCGGCAGCTTCTCGTCTGCAAAGCGCATGGCCTGCAGGGTCAGCTTGCCGTTGTTCACGATCTGCTCCGAAACCCGCGTGACGGCCTTTGTGCGGTCGATTTCCTGCTTTAGCTGCTCCGGGGTCAGGCTGTCGTCGGTCAGGCGCTCCAGCTGCTCAAAAAGGTAATTGTTCAGGGATGACAGGGTGTTGTTCATAAAAATGCTTCCTCCACAGTTTTGGGGATGTTGTTGCGCTGGATGCCGTATTCTGCAATCTTGCAGAACAGGTTAAAGGCTTCTTCATCCATGACGACCGCCTGCATGGTGGACATTGCATAGTCGTGGGTGGCGACCTGCATCCGCAGGGTCAGTGCATCGACGTTGTAGCCGTTGCGCTTCATGAGCTTGTACATCCCGGACAGGAAATAGCGGCGGCTCCAGCCGAAATAGCTGCAAAATCGGTCAACGTAGCCGTTGAGCTTCTGTTTCCGTTCCAGCTCTTCCCAGAGCCGTTCAAACACGGCATCGTCCGCAGGTGCGGCCCGGCCAGCTCCCTGCATGGAGTAGGATCCTGTCTTGCGGATGCTGGGCAATACCTCCGATGTGACCCAGCGCTTAAACTTCTTGGCGCCGGGCAGCTTGCTTTTCAGCATCAGGCTGTACAGGCCGCTTTCGTTGATAATGTATGCGCCGTAGTTGGACGTTTTCAAGGTCGGCAAATCGTCGGCCTTGAAAAGTTTCTTGTCTTCATCATCGACGTGCTTTTTGAGAGCTGCGGCCGTATCCGCATAGCCCAGAGCTTCGGCAATGTCTTTTTCGACAAACCATGGCTCGCCCTCGATTTTCAGGCCGCGAATGTTCCCAAATTCGGGGTTTTCAAAAATTGCAAGATCGTTCATTGTGATCTCCCTTTATTCGTAACCTTTACGTTCTCCTTCTAAGATTAAATTGATATAAACTTTAAGTACCACCAGTACCAGCACCAGATTCTGACAGATGTATGGATACGGTATCGGGTTGTGGTGGTTTGACGTTATATCATGTTTTTTGCTTCTTCCTCGATCTGCTGCACAAGCTCGTCGTTTGAGAGGTCTTCGAGGGTCAGCCAGCGGCCATCATGCAGCCGCATGATAGCCCGGGACGGGGCGTTTTCTTCCCGGGCAAGTGAAACGATGCCGCGCACGATGTCCGCGCTTGTCGTCCCTTTGAGGATTTCCCACGCCCAGATGTATTTATAGTTCAATCTTTCACCGCCTTTTTATGATATTTCGGACCTGCTGGCAAGTTACCGGCAAGTTAAAGGGTACGGGCTGCGCTCTTAAAGCCGAACACCGGGACATAGGCATCCTTGCGGGTGGTGTCGTAGGCGCTGACGATGCGGTACTTGACGTTCTGGTTCTTGTTGCGATTCATCTCGCTGCGGTAGGCTGCTACGGCATTGTCGTAGGCACCGCGGCCAGTGTGGAAAGAATAGGTGCGCCAGCCTGTCACGTCGGTCTGACCGATGGGCAGGAACCCGGCCTGCAGAATGTAGGTTTTCGTTTTCATGTGGATGCTCCTTTCTTGCGGTTGGCTCCCGCGACGCTCCGGGTGGAGCGTTTCGGCTGCTGCCATGCAGCCATCATCAGGCGGGATTGCTTTTCCCTTTGCGAGAGATTACAACGTCGTGTAAAAAGTTTCCGTCCGCATCGAAAAGGCTTCCAACAAGAAATCCGCTGCCGGTCACTCCCAGCCGTCTAAGAGTGTTTTTTCTCAAGTGCCAGACGGTGAGACCGTCATTGACCCCATCGGTAATCTGGTTGTATGTGCTTTCTGCAAGTGTTAGATGTTTCATTGCTCAGACCTCCAATCTTGCCACGACGGAATTATAAAAGCCCTTGTACTGCTCCTGCTCCTTGACGGAGTTGCTATCCGCGCCAAAATCCCAAGTGTACCGCTCAATCCACTTGTCACACTGCTGCGCCCTGTCCCGGAAATACTCAGCGATGTGGGTCTTGTCGATGCCCTCGACGATCTCGACCTGCGCGTGTTCCTTGTTCCACAGCTTTGCGGTTGTGTACTTCTCATAGCCATTGACCGTGACCATGATCGGCCAGAAACAGACCGCATTTTTGGCCTTGCTCAGCTCGCCGTTGCGCTTGATCTTCAGCAGGCAATGGTCTTTCCCGCACCAGTCGGGGTCTCCGTCGCTGTGCTCCACAAAGTAGAGCGCGTTGTCGGTCTTGAAGTACGCCCCGGTGATTCTTACGACGTCCCCGGTCTTGATCTCGATTCCGTTCTTGTCCAGCATGATTTTGTCCTCCTTTTTGATTAAACGTCAAAGCTGACCGAATGATATGCGAACCAGTGTCCGCAGCGGCGGTGCAGCTTGTACCAGTTTGTGAAGCGCTGCCCAGAGCAGTCATAGGCCGTCGGGTAAAACTCGTAGTAGCGGTTCCACCGGAACCACTCGTCTGCATCGGCCTTGCTGGCCTTGTCCAGCTCGTTCGGGAGCTGCACCAGCTCAATGTAGCCATCAATGCCGCGCTCCTCGACAATGCGGCTGTCAGGTGCCGGGCGGTTGTTGTAGGCCCGGATCTCTTTCTTGATGCTGACCATAAAGGCGGCCAAGCCGGACTTCTGCTCGGCGGTGGTGGTGGGAATGTCGTCCCGGATGAATGCCAGCAGGGTGTAAGCGTCTCTCAGCTTCTCGGCGTCGGTGATCTCAAACATGGTCTTGTCCTCCCTTACTCTTTGACTTCGCACACATCGGTCAGCTCGTTGATGTCCAGACCGTGCCCGGTCTCGTCCACCAGCCGCTGCACGGCTACGTTCCGGGCGTCCACCGGGTCGATTGCGTTGACCTCGTAGCAGTCCCAGAACTTGTCCTGCGTGTTGTAAAAATACACCTTGTAGCGCTTCATGTTGTTTTCCTCCTTCATGCCATCACGAAAATGCCGCGTTCGTTGCGGTGAAAGCCCATCCGTGCCATTGCCCGCTCGATGGGGTCTTCCACCCAGATGTTCACGCTCTTGCCAGCGATGTTGACCTCCAGACGGTCGCCCAGATCGCAGATGGTGTCATAGAAGTTGATCGGGCTGCGGTAGACAGGGTAGCCAGCGTTCTGGCTGCTGGTCTCGCTGATCTCGTAGTCGGTGGGGAACATCTTGTCGGCCACCGCCCACGCTTCTTTCATGCTGCAAACTGTCATTGTCGTTTCCTCCTGTTAGCGAGCTGTGAATCATTCTGTGATTATATTATCACTCATTATTGTGAGTAAGTCAACAAGTGTGAAAAGATTTGTTTCAAAAAAATTTGGAAATTTCGGGCGGCCGTGCTGGCCTGCCGTGGATTTCCAAATATGCGCGGGAAGCGGGCTACTGTCTTAGCTGGCGTCATGCTCTTGCGCTCCCGGTACGTCCTTCGCCCCTTGCCTTCCGGTCGTACTTCCTCGCTACGCCTTTATCTTACTACGGTTAAACGTATATGTAAACAGGTAAAGCGTCAATGTTTCTGTGTACTTTTTGTCAATTTCTATACCGTTTAACCATATAAAAAGACAGACTTCATGAGTTGCAAAGGTGGTTTTATTGCATTATACTGTTAAACAAAGAAAGGGGGCGCAACGATGGTTTACGAATCGCAGAAAAGAGCAAGCGCAAAATGGGATAAAGAACACATGACCATTGTAGGTACAAAGGTACGCAGGACGTATGCGGCAGAGTTCAAAGAAGCCTGTATAGCAGCAGGAACGACGCCCAGCGCGGTTATTAAAAAGGCTATGGACGATTTCATGAAGTCGCATCGCGCCGATGGCGTGGAATAATATAGAGATGACAGGAGAATAAAATCATGATTATTACAACAACCGATACGCTTCAGGGCGTCGAGATCGCCGAATATATCGGCATTGTGACGGTCGCCACCGCTGCGGACGGGCCAAGTATGAAAGAGATGGTAAAGTGCAAGAATGGCGATTTTTCTGTTGTTGGGGAAAATGTAAATGCAGCTCTCACAGCAGATCTGACACGCGCTGGTGAAAAGGTTGGTGCAGATGCTATAATCGGAGTTCGCTTTCAGAATGTTGGGTTCGGAATGAAAACAAATTACACATACTCCATAGGCACGGCCGTCAAACTGAAAAAGTAAAAAGAAAAGCCCCGGTGCCGCAGATTGCGGTTCACCGGGGCTTTGTTGTGCCGTTGGCTTCTTACAAGACCTCAACGAGGTAGTCCAGAGTGGTGTTCGGGTTGATGATGTTGCCCTCGCCGTCGGTGGTGTACTCGACGTCGGAGTTGGTGCCGTCAACGTAGCTCTGAGCGTAATTGATCAGGTAGTTGACATCCTCGACTTCGTAGGCGTTCAGCTTCTCGTTGAGCTTCAGGCCGCCGACCTCGAAAAATTCATGCTCCCAAGCGCAGCCGGTGCTGTTGTCGATCATCTCGATGGTTGCGATCTGCTTGCCGTCAGTAAACTTCGTCATGGTAAAACCTCCAAAACTCATTATTGTGTGTGTTTGCGTACCTTATAGTTATATTATCACTCACAAAAGTGATTTAGTCAACGGGTTTAATAATGCTTTTCGCTCAATATTGTGAGTGCAGCGGACAAAAAGAAATCCCGCCGCAGAGAG
>ENA-OURJ01001011-OURJ01001011.1-human-gut-metagenome-genome-assembly--contig:-NODE-1011-length-13462-cov-3.35892_pt1 | contig 13462 bp, 8 predicted proteins | sample MGYA00242096_ERZ508981 | MGnify/ENA primary metagenome ERZ508981 (study PRJEB26280, sample SAMEA2531404) | human gut metagenome | biome: human gut; feature: human-associated habitat; material: faeces... | reverse complement strand
GTGCCGGTACTGGCCGATGAGAGCGTGTTCAGCCCGGCAGATGCCCTGCGCATCATGCAGACCGGCGCAGCCGATTTCGTGAACATCAAGCTGATGAAGTGCGGCGGCATCACCAACGCCCTCCGCATCGCCTCGGCGGCGGAGGTCTACGGCGTGGAGTGCATGATCGGCTGTATGCTGGAAGCCAAGATCTCGGTCAACGCAGCCGTGGAGCTGGCCTGCGCCAAGAAGATCATCACCAAAGTGGATCTGGACGGCCCGGTGCTCTGCAGCGAGGACCACATCCTCGGCGGCGCGGTCTTCGACGAGAAGAATATCACCGTTTCGGATGCACCCGGCATGGGCATCCAGGGTTTCGTCCCCGGCAAAGTGACCTATCTGGACGACTGAAAAATCAGAAAAAATAAATAAGAATGACTATCCCCCGGCAGACAAACTCTGCCGGGGGATTTTTCTGCCCTGAGCGGTAAAATATTTTAACTGTGTATTTCTATGACGCACACTTGAGGCGGCGCGGAGGAAGGCTGAAAACGAAAAATCTGCCGAAACAGCCCGAAAAATTCACTGAAAACCTTTGACTTTTCTGCCGTGTGTGCTATAATAACAACTGTCTTTGGGGAAGAGACAGGAAAAGTGTGCGTCGGAGACGCACAAATACAGAGGAGTGTTCTATATGATGAATGGTGCAAAAGCCATTATGAAGAAGTACAATGAGGTCAGCCTCATCCTTCGCATCGTCGTCGGTCTGGTCATCGGCGCGGTGCTGGCGCTTGCGGTGCCGGGTGCAGGCTGGGTCGGTGAGCTGGGCAGCCTGTTCGTCGGCGCACTGAAGGGCATCGCTCCGGTGCTGGTGTTCGTCATCGTGGCGAGCGCACTGGCACAGGGCAGCTCCAAGCTGGACCGCCGCTTCGGTACGGTCATCTGGCTGTACATGCTCACCACCTTCCTTGCGGCTGCTATCGCTTCTGTCACCAGCTTCATGTTCCCTGTGTCGGTCGTTCTGGCAGACGCTGCCCAGTCGGACGTGGTGCCGCAGGGTCTGGGCGAGGTGCTGAGCACCCTGCTCACCAACTTCGTCGCCAACCCCGTCAGCTCTCTGATGAGCGGCAATTACATCGGCATCCTGTTCTGGGCCTGCATGTTCGGCCTTGCCATGAAGAACATCGGCTCTGATACCACCAAGAAGTTCCTTGCCGATACCGCCGACGCTGTGTCGCAGGTGGTGCGCTGGATCATCAATCTGGCGCCCTTCGGTATCATGGGTCTGGTGTACACCAACGTGGCCGGTAACGGTCTGGCCATCTTTACCCAGTACGGCAAGCTGCTGGCCCTGCTGGTGGGTACCATGCTCTTCATGGCGCTCATCGTTTCGCCCTTTATCATGTTCATCTATCTGCGCTGCAACCCGTATCCGCTGGTGTTCCGCTGCCTGAAGGAGTCCGGCCTGACCGCTTTCTTCACCCGCAGCTCTGCAGCCAACATCCCCGTCAACATGGCCCTGTGCGAGAAGCTGGGCCTCGATAAGGAGATGTATTCCGTCTCCATCCCTCTGGGCGCTACCATCAATATGGATGGCGCGGCTATCACCATCACCATCATGACGCTGGCTGCGGCCAACACGCTGGGCATCCCCGTGACCCTGCCTGCCGCCATCGTCCTGAGCGCCATGTCCGCTCTGGGTGCCTGCGGCGCTTCCGGCGTGGCCGGCGGCTCTCTGCTGCTCATCCCCATGGCCTGCTCCCTGTTTGGCATCTCCAACGATGTGGCCATGCAGATGGTCGGTGTCGGCTTCATCATCGGCGTGATCCAGGACTCTGTGGAGACTGCGCTGAACTCCGCCGGCGACGTGGAGTTCGCTGCGACCGCCGAGTATCATCAGTGGCTCAAGCAGGGCAAACCCCTGCCGGACTTCCTGAAGTAATTGCCTTCCTTCTTTCTTCGTGTATGTTCATAACGCAGAGCGAAAGCCCTGAAAAAAGACCAGCATTGCATCCGCAACGCTGGTCTTTTTTGCGTGTGTAAGGGATCAGAAGAAGAACCCGAAAATCAGGCGAAGCTTAGAACGGGAAAAGGTCCTTGACCTTGTTCCATACCGCTTTCAGGCCGGAGCCGGAAGCGGAGAAAACGCCGTTGGTCGTCAGCTGGATATCGCTGAAGGTGACATTTGCATTGCGTGCCACATAGAAGCCGACATAGATGTAATCGGAATCAATGGCGGTCAGTGCGTAGTCGAAGCCTGTGGAAGCCGTCTCGTTGTCGCCGTAGATCAGAGTGAAACCGTCTGCCGTGCCGATGAGCTTCAGGTCAACGGTGTCGCCTGCACCGTACTTGACAGTCGCAGCCGGGCCGTCGTACAACTCACCGCTCTTGCGGCCGAAGCAGTTGATCGCACCCTGATTCCGGGTGCCGACGGCGACATAATCGCCGATGGGGTCGGAGATGCTGGTATCAACATACATCTCATCACGGGCCATCAGGCCGAAGGAGACCTGATTGTTTTTTGCCAGTGAGTTGACGGTGGCCTTTGCGGTCAGAGTGAAGTTGGTGCCTGCAGGCAGCTTGACGTAGTACATCATCAGGCCGTCCACCGTGGACGCGATCTTACCGCGGTTGTTGGTGACGCCGAGGGTGATGTTTTGGCCGTCAACTGTTGCGGTGAAATCGCCGCCGGAGATTTTATCATTGCCGCCGACATTGCCGAAGACGGAACCATTCCAGACGGTGCCGTTGGCGTCGGTAAAGGCCGGCCAGAGCGTGCTGTTCTCGGTGGGAGAGACATAGCTGGAAGGAACGTAATCCGGGTTTGCGGCATCGCCGTAGAACTGCTTGTAGGTGGGCTTTTCCTTGTGTTTGCTGTACGCGCCCAGCGGCGTGTCGATGGTGAGCTGGTCGATGAGCCATGCGTTCAGCTTTGCACCATAGCTGTTGGTGTGGGTCAAGTCAAGACCGGTGGGAACCAGATTGCCCTTTTTGCCTTCTTTTGCGCCGGTAAAGCTGTGGGTGTACTGAGCCTTTTTGCCCATCGTGATGTTCTCGTTGATGGTGGCATCGGTCAGATCCACGCAGATGAGGTGCAGCTCGCTGCACATATCACGGATGGCCTGTGCGTAATAGCCGCCCTCATAGACGGTGTCGCCAATGGTGACGGTCTGGGTCTTGTGGCCGGAAGCACTGTCATAGCTGGCCTTGGTGTTCTCGTTCGTCAGGCGCGCAATAGGCGTGCAGACGACCGGGATGACACCGCGCTCCAGAGCAGGCTGGATGTAGTTGACATAGAGGCTGTTGGCAAAGGAGCCTTCGGTTTTGTAGTCGCCGTTGGGGTTGGTGTAACGGGCAGGCTCGGTCTTCTCGTCATTGTGGCCGAAGCCGATGATGAGGAACTTGTCGCCGGAAGCGTCGCCCAGAGCCGGAACGGTATCGGAACCGTTCATCAGGGTATTGTAGCTGCTCATGCCGGTAAAGTCCTTGCTGGACGCACCGGAGACAGCCAGATTGTAGACATCTGCGTTGAAGTAGTTCGCAATCTCCTCACCGTAGCCTTCACGCGGCAGATAATAGCTGTCGTCGAAAGCGGAAACGGTGGAGTCGCCGACGACCCAGATGGTCGCCTTGGCCGCCTCGGGCTGACCCCATGCGGAACCGCGTGCGCCTGCATCGGTGGCGGCCAGACCCTCAGCGGTCAGCAGGAGCAGGCCGTGCATATTGATGCTGCCGTCTGCGTTCCGGGTCGGAGCAACGGAGGTGTCGAGGCTCTCAAACCAGCTCTCCTTCACCGTGACGGTGTTGGTGGATTTGTTGTGGCTGGTCTGGGTTTCGGAATCCCAGTAGAAGTTGTTCGGGCCGTAGACAGCGGTGCTGCTCTGGCTCTGGAGGGCCAGCTGCTCCTTGCCGTCGGTACCCTTGCGGAAGGAGATGACACCGTCGGCGGCATAGTCGGTCACAGCGGACTTGTTGCCGGTGTAGAGCGCGACGTTATAGCCCTCGTTGTTGTAGGAAGTGGAGCTGTAGACCTTGACGTCCGGGCAGGAGTTGGAGTCGATGCCCTTGGCGGCGTTGTCGTAGGAGATGGGGTTGAGGAGCTTGTGGTTGCCGGGCAGATTGGTGCCGCCCATCTTGAAGCCGTTGCCGTTGCCTGCCGCGATGGTGACAGCAACATTGCTGAAGCTCAGGTTGCCGTCGTCGTCACAGGTGACGGTCGGGAACTGGAGCGACTGCTTCTTGACCGGCTCTGCAGCCAGCATCAGATAACCGTTCTTGTAGGCGACGCAGTTCTGGATGGTGACCGCGCCGATGGAACCGGTTGCAGCCTTTGCGAAGAGATCCCAGCCGTCATCGGCGTTGTAAGCAGCGATGCAGCCGTCGAAGACGTTGCCCTCGCCGGTGGTCAGTTTGGCGGCAAAGCCGTCGGCGTCTTCCATCGCGCGGTCTGCGTTGTTCATGGAGGTGCAGTTCTTGATGGTGTTGTGGCTGGGCCACAGAGCCTTGTTATCAGTGGACAGGCCGGAGACCTGCAGGCCGGTGTTGCCGTTGTTGTAGAAATTCATCTGCTCGAGGACGCAGTAGCTGCCGGCCAGCTGCATACCCTTCGCGCCGTCTGCGGTGTTGGTGATGTTGATCTTGCTGATGTTCCAGTAATTGCCCCAGACACTGAAACCAGTGCCGACGCCGCCGAAGTCCAGCGTTGCGTACTTGCCGTCAGCAGTCGTCATGGTGATGGGAGCTTCTGCGGTGCCGTCGCGGCCGCGCTCGACTTTCAGCTCACCGGTCAGATGGTAGGTGCCGCTTTCCAGCTGGATGGTCTGGCCTGCTGCGGCGTAGTTCAGCGCGGTCTGAATGTCAACTGCGTCTTCCGCACGGGTGCCATTGTTAGCTGCGCTGCCGTCCGGGGTGACGACGATGATGCCGTTCGCGCCCAGAGTACGGAGCGAAACCTTCTTCTCGATAGCAGCGGAATCGTAGCTGCTCAGCTTTTCGTACGCGCTGATAGCGTAGTTTTTGTCCGGGGTGAACTTGACCTTAAAGGTGGTATCGCCGGTCACGGCGTAGCTCTTGGAGAAGGGCTCACCTGCCTTGATGTCCACATTTTTGTCCACGACCACACCGTTTGCGGAGACGGTCGCTTTGCCGTCGGCGTTGGCCTTGAACACCAGTTCATAGCTGTCACCGGTGCAGGTGGCAGGGCTGGTGATCTGGTAAACGGGGGCAACATAGCTGGTAGGCTGGAGCGTCCACTCGGAAGCGTTCCACGTGCTCGTGGTGTAGGTGATGTTGGAGAAGGTCACGTTCATGCCGCGCGCCGCCGCAAAGCCCAGATAAGCTTTGTTGGCTTCCTGCACGGTCATGGGGTCGTCCAGCTCTGCGTACTTGGAGACGCTGGAAGCGGTGCTGTCCTTCGCCGAGATGTACAAGGTCGAAGAGCCGACGACGTCGCCGGTCGAGCCGTCGGCGTTGATGGCGTACTGGGTGGCGACGTAGCTGTTGCTGGTCTTGGCAAGGCTCACACGGTAGGTGTCGCCCTGCTTGATGGCCTGCGAGCTGAACGCCGCACGATTCGACTTGACGTCGTTGGAAGCAGCCGTCTCGTTGGAGATGATGCCGGTGTAGCTGCGGACGCCCACAGCGTCTTTGATCTCAACACCGTCCAGAGGGAGCTTGGTGCCGACGACAGAAATTTGATTCGAGAAATAGCTGCCGGAGCCGCTGATGCTGTCGCGCACCATGAGGGCAAATCCCTCCTGACCGTCCGGAGCCGGGTTCACATAATCGATGGTGACATCGGCCTGCAGATAGAAGTTCTGGGTGGTCGGGTCGATGGTGGTGTAGTAGAAGGACAGGCCGTCTGCCGGGGAGTCCGCGACGAACTTGCCGCCCTTCTTGTCGATGGTGCCATCATCTTTGATGGTGCAGGAGTTGAGGGTGACCTTGCCGTTGATGTCCGCGCCATCTGCGATGGTGTTGACTCCTGCTGCAGTGGAGGTGCCGAAGGCTTTGAACTGCCAGTCGCCCGATGCGGAGGAAGACCCCTCCGCAAACGCGGCCAGCGGTGTCATGCCCAGAAGCATCGCGCCTGCCAGCAGTCCGGCCACGGTGCGCCGGATGCTTTGCTTTGCGTTTCTCATAGAAACTCTCCTTTTCCTGCCGCCCTGCCGGAAAGCGAAATCTCCCCGTTGCGGTTGCGACACAATGTTGTATTCCAGTTTACATGATTCCTGCAACTTTACAAGATTTAATTGAAGATCGCGGGCAATTTCGGCGTTTGAAATAAACTTTTTAGGATTTTTTTGGAAGAAACGCCGAAATACGTCAGGGAGAAAGCAAACGAAAAACCTCTCCGTCATGGCTTCGCAATGCCACCTCTCCTACGGAGGAGAGGCTTTGACAGAGAGAAAAACTTTCTCTTTTTGCCAGAGGCTCCCCCTATCAGAGGAACTGGCGAGCGTAAGCTCGACTGAGAGGCTTGATGACAGCAATTCAACTTTTTAATGCAACAGCAACAGCGTTGAATTGCATATCGAAAAGATGTTGTTTGGATGCTGCACCAATTTCTTGACTTGCGATAAAGGCAGCGAGAACCTGTTACTCCAGCACCTTGGCTTTCTGCAGAGCGGTGATGATGAGGGGGATGAGCACCAGCTGTGCGATGATGCCCGGCACAGCGGTGAAGAGCGCACCGGACAGGAAGGCCGAGAACGGGAAGCTCGAGCCGGCCAGGCCCGCCAGCACGAAGCGGACCGCGCCCCAGACGAGGCGGCCAGCCACCATGGCCGCCGCGAGGGTGGCGTAGGTCATGGGCAGGGTGTGCTTCACCCGGCGGTAGAGCCAGCCGGACACAGCACCGTAAGCTGCCAGCTCAAAAGCCATCGAAATGGCGATGGGGAACATCGGGGGCATCCCGAAGAGCACCGAGCGGAGCAGCGGGGCCGCAAAGCCCACAGCCAGACCCCAAGGTCCGCCCAGCACGAAGCCGCAGAGCAGGATGGGGAAATGCATCGGGCAGAGCATATTGCCTACCTGCGGCAGATGGCCCGTCACCATGGGCAGCACGAAGGCCAGTGCCAGAAAGAGTGCGGCCAGCACGACATTGCGGGCCGGAGAAGAGTTTTTGGTTTTCATCTGTTTCCTCCTGTGACTGCGCCGCAGAAAAACAAAAAAGGGGCCTGCCAGTCGGCTTGCAAGCCAACGGCAGACCCCTTCATGGCGTCTGTTTCAAAAATGCGGCGGCTGAAAATAGTGTAAGGCGGGCTTCGGCCCGCAGGCCCGGCTTCCTGCCGGAAATCGTGAAAATTATAGCAGAGTGCCGCAGGATTTGTCAAGACAGCCCCGGACGGGCTGCAAATTGACCAAAAAAGAAAGCGTTTGGAGCAGTTTTTGACCGCCTGTGTACATTTTGCTGAAAGAAGCTTGACCTTTTTGCACAGAATAGATAATATAAACTTGAATTATAGCGCAATGGGGCGGCGGGAGCTGTGCCTTGCGCGGCTGTATACTTGCAACTTCTGAGGTTCATACGGGAGGACCATCATGACAAATGCAGAAAAGCTTACCCTTGCCAAGCACGCCTGTCACATCCGCATGGGCGTGATCGAGGGAACTCACAGCGCCAAGTGCGGCCATCCGGGCGGCAGTCTGGACATCGCCGAGGTGCTGTCTTACCTCTACTTCGTGGATATGAACATCGACCCCAAGGAGCCGAAAAAACCGGACCGCGACCGCTTCGTGCTGTCCAAGGGCCATGCAGCTCCGGCACTTTACGCCACGCTGGCCGAGCGCGGGTTCTTCCCGGTGGAAGACCTCAAGACCCTGCGCAAGATCGGCAGCTACCTGCAGGGCCATCCCAACATGAATGAGACGCCGGGCGTGGATATGTCCACCGGCAGTCTGGGTCAGGGCGTGTCTGCCGCCTGCGGCATGGCTCTGGGCGCAAAGCACAGCGGCAAGCCCATCAATGTCTACACCATCCTCGGTGACGGTGAGGTGGAAGAGGGCGAGTGCTGGGAGGCTTTCATGTTTGCCGCCCACTATAAGCTCTCCAACCTCTGTGTCATGCTGGACCGCAACCACCTCCAGATCGACGGCACCACCGAGACGGTCATGAACAGCGCCCCGCTGGAAGAAAAGCTCAAGGCGTTCAACTTCAACGTCCTGACCATCAACGGCCACGACTACGACCAGATCGAGTCTGCCATCAAGGCATTCCACGCCGAGAACGACAAGCCCACCTGCATCATTCTGGACACCGTCAAGGGTACTGGCGTCTCCTTTATGACCAACTCTGTGGATTGGCACGGCAAAGGCCCCAACGACGAGGAGTACGCTGTGGCCATGCAGGAGCTGAACGCAGCCTACGCCGCGCTGGAACAGGAGGACAAGTAAGATGGCAGATGTGAAAATGATCGCTACCCGCGAGAGCTACGGCAATACTCTGAAAGCACTGGCCGCTGAGGGCCACGACGACCTGGTGGTCCTGGACGCCGACCTCGCTGCCGCTACCAAGACCGGTGTGTTCCGCAAGGCTCACCCGGACCGCCACTTTGACTGCGGCATCGCCGAGGCCAACATGATGGGCGTCGCCGCCGGCCTGTCCACCATGGGCTATGTTCCCTTTGTGTCCAGCTTTGCAATGTTCGCTGCGGGCCGTGCCTTTGAGCAGATCCGCAACTCCGTGGCCTACCCCCACCTGAACGTGAAGATCGGCGCTACCCACGGCGGTATCTCCGTCGGTGAGGACGGCGCTTCTCACCAGTGCTGCGAGGACTTCGCCCTCATGCGCAGCCTGCCCGGCATGACCATCATCTGCCCCGCCGACGACGTGGAAGCACGCGCTGCTGTCCGCGCCGCCTACGAGATGCAGGGTCCTGTCTACCTTCGCTTTGGCCGTCTGGCTGTTCCCGTGTTCCACGACGAGGCCAACTATCACTTCGAGATCGGCAAGGGCGAGCAGCTCACCGAGGGCAATGACATCGCCATCGTGGCTACCGGCCTGATGGTCAACGAGGCCCGCAAGGCCGCCGAGACCCTGGCCGCCGAGGGCATCCACGCCCGCGTCATCAACATCCACACCATCAAGCCTCTGGATGAGGACATCATCCTCAAGGCTGCCAGGGAGTGCGGCAAGATCGTCACCGCCGAGGAGCACAACGTCATCGGCGGTCTGGGCGAGGCTGTCTGCTCCCTGCTCAGCGAGAAGCTGCCTACCCCTGTCCGCCGCGTCGGCGTGCAGGACAAGTTCGGCTGCTCCGGCCCCGCATGGGACCTGCTCAAGCTGTACGATCTGCAAGACCGCAAAGGAAATGCTGGGCAAGTAAGCTCTTTCTCTGAAATAACGAACGCCGCTGTGCATTGCACGGCGGCGTTTTTGCATCTCACAGAGCTTTTATCAGCTTTTCCCTCTCGGCGTACACCTCGGCGAAGACTTTGCGCAGGGTGCATATCTCGGGGCGGGGGTCGTCCCGCAGGGTCAGCAGGCGGGTGTCCGGGATGGACAGATGCAGCGGGATGTGCCACCCGGCAGGGAAAGCCGGGTATATCATCGGGCAGAGGAACATCCCCCGCCCGGCCAGAAGCTCGGCGTAGACCGACTCGTAGTTTTCCACCATCCGCCAGACCGGTGTGGAATAGGGCATCCCCGGCTGCTTCCGGGCGAAATCCACCATATCCTGATAGAGGGGCTCGTAAAATATCTGCTGTCCGGCAAGGTCAGAAAGCTCGACGCTGCTCTGACCGGAGAGCGGGTGCTCCGGCGCGGCGATGAGGTAAAACCGGTTGCTGATGATGGTCTCACAGCGTATCTCTGGCGGCAGCGGGCCGAAGGGAAGGTAGAGCGCCGCGTCTGCCTCGGTGCAGAGCATGTGGTGGTAGCTGGAGGGGACAGGCGTGGTGTCCACTTTGAACTCATAGCCCGGCAGCGCGGCGTGGAGCCTCGCCATCAGGATGGGGTAGATGGGGGCCCGCTGCAAAAGCACCGGCGGCAGGCGGAGGGTCAGGGTGTGGTGGGTGCCGAAGCCTTTCAGCGCCGTGCGGGCGTTGAGGATGCCGCGGTAGATGTCTTCCGCATGGGGCAGCAGGGCGCGGCCTGCCTCGGTGAGGGCTACCTGCGTCGTCGTGCGGCGGAACAGTGCGGCGTCCAGCTCCTTTTCGAGGCTGCGTATCTGGTAGCTCAGGGCGGGCTGGGTGCAGTAGAGTTCCCGCGCGGCGGCGGAGAAATTCAGCGTCCGGCTCACGGTGAGAAAGCAGAGAAGCTGGTGCTCGTTCATGACAAAAAACTCCTTTCCGGCGGCGGGACATCCGTACAGCCTCAGTATAGCAGGAAATGGGACACTTATAAAGCTTTTTTATCAGGATGCTTAAGATTTTTTAATTCCCTTTTACTTCGTTATATTTTATACTATCTCTCGGAAGAACGATTTTCTACCTGAAAACGTCGAAAGAAGAAAGAGCAAGGAGCATTCCAGATGAAAAAGATCTCTCGTAAAGGCTTCCTGAAGGTTGCCGCCGCTGCCGCTATGAGCGGCGTTACCGCCAGCGCACTGGCCGCCTGCAACGCAGGCTCTTCCAGCAGCACGGCTGCCTCCACCGGCGAGGCCATCTACCCCCCCGGCACTTACACCGGCACCGCCGCCGGCATCGGTGAGGTGAAGGTCACCATGACCTTCAGCGAGACCGCCATCACCGACGTGGTCATTGACGCCTCCAACGAGACCGAGAGCATCGGCGGCGTGGCAGCCCCTACCCTGAAGGACGCCCTGATGGCTGCTCAGAGCACCGAGATCGACAACATCTCCGGCGCTACCATCACCACCAACGCCGTCAAGAAGGCCGCCGCAAGCTGCATCGAGCAGGCAATGGGCGTCCACACCGCAGGCGGCGACACCGCTGCATCTTCCTCCGATGAGGACTGGCTGGGTACCGAGCCGGAGATCGACGAGAGCAAGGTCGCCAAGACCGTTGACGCGGATGTAGCAGTCGTGGGCTGCGGCATCGCAGGCGTTGCCGCCTGCCGCAGCGTCGCTGAGGACGGCGGTCTGGTGGCTGCTTTCGAGAAGGCCGACGGCCCCCAGTGCCGCAGCGGCGAGTACGCCGTCATCAACGGCAAGGTGCAGGCCAAGTGGGGCCGCGACACCTGGACCCGTGAGCAGATCGACGACATCATCGACTCCCACATGGTGGAGAGCACCTACCGCTGCAAGCGCAGCATCATGAGCAAGTGGGCCCACAACATCGGCGAGACCTTCGACTGGTGGGTGGAGGCAAACCCCGACCTGTACTACGCCGAGACCACCCGCAGCGCCATCCCCGATGAGAACGCTGACAACTTCATCATCCCCATCTTCTACCCGCTGCCCGAGCACTACGACTGGAAGCAGGAGCGTTTCCCCTGCTACCCCACTTCCGTCGAGTTCAAGCCCGACCAGCACGTCACCGTCGAGGCCAATATGCAGAAAGCCATCGACACCGGCAATGTCCAGACCTTCTACGGCTGCTTCGTTGAGAAGCTCATCATGGATAATGGCCGCTGCATGGGCCTCTACGCCCGCGATGCCGCTACCGGTGAGTACATCAAGTGCAACGCCTCCAAGGGCGTCATCCTCTCCACTGGCGACTACTCCCAGAACACCAAGATGCTCAAGCACTTCTGCCCCGAGGTCATTGAGAACAACATCCAGTGCCTGTTCACCAATGTGGATGTGGAGGGCAACTTCACCAATCAGGGCGACGGCATCCAGCTGGGTATGTGGGCCGGCGCTCAGGTGCAGCAGAGCCACGCCCCGATGATCCACCACATGGGCGGCGGCGCCGACCTCGCCGGTGTAGGCGTCATGGGCAATGCAGGCTTCCTGAACCTCGACCTCAACGGCAAGCGCTTCATGAACGAGGACCTGCCCGGCCAGCAGCTGGAAAACCAGATCGAGCTGCAGAAGAACCGCGAGAGCTGGCAGATCTTCGACTCCAACTGGCCTGAGCAGCTGCCCTATATGCCCGCAGCCCACGGCGGTGCCTGCTACTATGAGGACTACGCCAGCGAGGACGAAGGCCCCAAGAACAACACCACCTACCGCAACTACAAGAGCCCCTATCAGCTGGAAGTTGCTGTGGCCGATGGCCGTGCTGTGAAGGCCGACACGCTGGAAGAGCTGGTGGCAAAGATCTACCCGGACGATACTGCCGCCCAGCAGACCGCTCTGGACTCCATCCAGCGCTACAACGAGCTGGCCAAGGCCGGTTACGATGAGGACTTCCACAAGCCCGCTTCCCGTATGTGGGCAGTCGAGAACGGCCCCTTCTACGCCGACAAGTTTACCACTGCTCTGCTGCTGGTCTGCATCGGAGGCCTCGAGAGCGACGAGGACTGCCACACCTTCGACGCCGACCGCAATGTCATCCCCGGCCTGTACGTCGCCGGCAACATCCAGGGCAACCGCTTTGCCACCGAGTACCCCATCGGCCTGAAGGGCGTCAGCCACTCCATGGCCATGTACTACGGCTACGTCGCCGGCAAGAACGCCCTGAAGGACATCTGAGCCTGAAATCGCAAAATAATTTCCAGAGCCCGGAGCAGAAAATGTCTGCCCCGGGCTTTTTATGTGACTTGCTCACGGAAAAACGCCGGAGTTTGGGGTATACTGTCCCTGTCAGATGAAAAAACACTCTTTATGGAGGTAAACGATATGGCAGTCATCACCATCACGAAAGAAAACTTTGAGGCCGAGGTGCTGAAGAGCGCTCAGCCCGTCCTGCTCGATTTCTGGGCCGCCTGGTGCGGCCCCTGCCGGATGCTGAGCCCCATCGTGGACGAGGTGGCCGAGGAGCGCACCGACGTCAAGGTGGGCAAGGTCAATGTGGACGAGCAGCCCGATCTGGCCGCCGAGTTCGGCGTCATGAGCATCCCCACCCTGCTGCTGTTCGAGAACGGTAAGCTGGTTCGTCAGGCCGTCGGCGCACGTCCCAAGAGCGGCGTGCTGGAACTGCTGGGCTGAGAATAAAACGGCGAGGAGCCGCTGCACGGAAAACGCTGTGCGGCGGCTCCTTTTTTGCGCCTGCATCATCTCAAAGCGGGCTTTCGTGAAATCATTTCGCCTTTCTGTACAAACGCACAGAAAAATCGTATCATAAAAATGAAAACACGGTCACTTTCACACTTTACAACTTTATCTAGATAAAGTAAAATAACCTTATCATAAGACAAAAGCGCCCGGTGAAAAGTGAGGGAAAAGGTATGAAATTTGACATCTCCTGCTTACAGCCGAAGGAGCAGGCCTCTTTCGCGCTGCGGGCGCTGTATGAGGCGGCGGGCTGCCGCAAATATCACATGGGCCGGTTCGAAGAGTACGGGCTGTATCAGGAGAACCGCAGCTTCCTCTCGTCGGAGCAGGTCATCACCTTTACCGATCTGGACGGGCGGCTGCTGGCACTGAAACCCGACGTGACCCTCTCCATTGCCAAGACGGCGCAGCCCGCGCCGGGC
>ENA-OURJ01000980-OURJ01000980.1-human-gut-metagenome-genome-assembly--contig:-NODE-980-length-13814-cov-4.01948_pt1 | contig 13814 bp, 7 predicted proteins | sample MGYA00242096_ERZ508981 | MGnify/ENA primary metagenome ERZ508981 (study PRJEB26280, sample SAMEA2531404) | human gut metagenome | biome: human gut; feature: human-associated habitat; material: faeces... | reverse complement strand
CCTTATTACTGACATAGGCCAGTTAAGAATTCCTGCATTAACATCACTGAATCTATCCAGCTTGAATGTATACACATATTCTGCTCTTGCCATAGGAAATTCATATGCACCGCCCTGAAAATGGTCGTGACTTAATATAGAACCTCCTACAATTGGTAAATCCGCATTAGAACCTAATGTATAATGCGGAAACATATCTGTGAATTCAATAAGCTTTTTAAATGTGCTTTTATTAATCTTCATAGGAATATGCTTATCATTAAACACTATGCAATGCTCGTTATAATATACATAGGGTGAATATTGCATATAATATTTCTCGCCGCTTAATTCAAGCGGTATAACCCTCAAATTCTGTCTTGCAGGATGTGACAGCGTACCGGCATAACCTTCATTTTCCTTACACAAAAGGCACTTTGGATAACCACTTGCCGCCATCTGTCCCTGCTTAATTATATCCCTCGGGTCTTTCTCCGGCTTTGACAGATTAATCGTTATATCTATAGTGCCATATTCTGAATTGTACTTCCATTTCTGGTCTCTCTCAATCCTGTCACACCTTATATAATTGCAGGCTTTATTAAGTTCATAGAAATAGTCTGTCGCAAGCTTTGGATTATTATTATAAAGCTCCTTAAAATGCTTTCTTACAACTGAAGGCATTGGTGTGACAGCACCCATTACCTTTGTATCAAACAAATCCCTGTTAAGCTGCGTATCTTCTATAAGTCCATTATCAACTGCTATTTTAAGGCAGTCCGACAGGATATCTGATATTGTTCTTGTGTTATTCAGCTCCTGCACACCTGAATTCTTAATTATCTCACTATCTTCTGCAAGTCCGTTTTTTTCAAAAATATCCAGCAACCTGTTTACTATAAATATCTTATCATCAGCTTCTATCAGTTCATTCTCTGAAGCATAATTAACAAGCTCTGATATAACCTTGTCTATATCTGGAATATTTTCCGTACCTTCCTTGGCATCACTACTCATTATATTGTCTGATTTCTTCATATCTTCTAAATTTCTCATATTATTCTGACACCTCCGCAATGTCTGATTTGTAATATCATACTTGCACCATCACCAAATATCTTATCCATATTTCTTCTGTATTCATCTACGGCATTATCTTTTACAATTGCAAGTATTGTTCCTGCAAATCCACCTCCGTGAACCCTGCATACTCCATTACTGTATGCACCATTACTATATGAACCATTATCACCTAAGAATATTTCACTCATCATAAGTCCAAGTGAAATGCCCTGATTGGCAGTATCTTTGGTTGAATATATATTTTGAAGATATTTGTAAGATGAATCACCTGACTTTGATACCAGCCTCAAGAATTCATCAATATTTCCAGATGTAAGAGCGTTCACTTCATTTTCTACTCTTTCATTCTCCTCTATAAAATGAACTGCTCTTAGTATGCACCTGTCACCGAACTTCTCCTGTAGTTCTTTAACGTTATCAAGTATATCCTTTAATGTAATACCACGAAGAACCTCCTGCCCGAAATAACTTGCAACTGCATTCATCTCACGACGGATATCTGCATAATCATCTGTCAAATCCTTATGTGAACCTTTAGTGTCAGTTATACACAGGCTGTAACCGAATTTTTTCATATCCACAGCAAGCTTATTAACAACTGGATTTTCGTTATTGTTAAAATCAATATAGACCATATTTCCAACCGAACATGCCATCTGATCCATAAGTCCACAAGGCTTGCCAAAATACTCATTCTCTGCCATCTGTCCAATAACTGCAATATCTTCTGCTGATACTTTTCCGGCATTATAAATATGTGACTGTATTGTTCCTATAAGTGTTTCAAATGCCGCAGATGATGAAAGCCCTGCTCCCATAGGCACATCACTTGTTATAAACGCATCAAATGCTCCTGCCTTGAAACCTTTTTTCTTAAAGCCGGCAATCACACCTTTAACAAGTGCCTTAGTGGTTGAGTATTCATCCTTATTAATATCCGTATCTGATAATGCCACTTCTATCATTGGATAATTGTCTGACACAATTCTTATAATCCCGGCATTAACACCACTATGCCCAGATAAACTGCCTTCCTCTGACATACTATCCTTGGAATTCACTGGTCTTACTACTGCGATAATATCCAGATTAATAGAAGCCGCAAGAACTTTTCCATTCTGGTGGTCTGTGTGGTTACCGCCAATCTCACTTCTTCCCGGTGCACTGAATATAAGCACATCTCCTTCACCATATAACTGTGTGAAGCGGTTCAGAGCATTAATATATCTTTTTTTCTGATATTCAAGCTGACTTTCATCAATATATAGATCCTTTAATATATTATCAATACCGCCCGAACTAATTACTTCAGTTAATTCAGTAGTATTATATAATTGTGATGTAACCATCATCTTCTACCTCTTCCATAAAATATAATCTCGTTGCAAAATCTTGAAAAAATCGGACATTTTCATTATATCCAGTTGCACTGAAACCCTGCTTTAACTTAACACCTGAATACATAAGTGTATCTCCATACGCAACATAATCTTCTGTCTCGCCATCCATTTTCTTTAGCTTAGACAATATATCCTGTAACATCGAACCCTGCTTGATATGTATTGGCGATACCATATTAACAAGCTCACCAAATTCTTTAATATCATATTGAAGCTTTCTGTTGTAAAAATGGTATTTCTTAGCTTCATCAAGGCCTTTAGCCCTGTAACAGGCATACTGTGTGTTAGGTATAACGTGTTTTTGCATAATTAATCCGACAGCTTTCTTCTTATCTGTTGATACTACTGTCCATTCTGCCCTGTTGCCTTTACCATTATTTAATACACTGGCATTACCTGCATTTTCTTCTTCAAAGCTTTCTGTCCTGTAAAATGTACCAGTAAAGAATACATTTCTTAACTTCTTGTACAGTTCAATCTGACATTTCACAGCATTTAATTCCTCTTTATTCATATCACACATATTACATTCATAGCCAAGAAGCCCAAATGCAGCAACTGCAAATCTGCTCTCTAACGGCATATTTCTTAATGTCTGATGATTAGGGCTTGCCGATACATGGGCTGAAATACACGATAACGGATAACCATAGCTGTAATTATACTGAATCTGTGCCCTGCAAAGTGCATCTGTGTTATCACTTGCCCATATCTGCGGAAAATAGCATAACATTCCCAGATCAAATCTGTTGCCGCCTGCCGCACAGCCCTCAAATAATATGTCAGGAAATCTATTAGTAAGCTCCTTCATACATCTGTATAAACCACACACATATCTATGTGATACTTCCTTCTGCCTGTCAGGCGGCAGATTTTTAGAATAATAATCACTGAATATTCTATTCATGTCCCATTTTACATAAGATATATCTGCTGATGAGAACACCTCACTCATCTTCTCAATTATATAGTCCTGAACAGATTCATAGGTTAAATCAAGGATTCTCTGGTTACGTCCCTCTGAATGTTCTACATCTGGTATTTCAATTACCCATTCAGGGTGTGCCTCATATAATCTGCTATTCACACTCACCATCTCAGGCTCAACCCATATTCCAAATTTAAGCCCGGATTCTTTTATCTTATCCGCAATGCCAGCTATTCCATTTGGAAGCTTTCTACTATTCGGTGTCCAGTCACCTAATGAACTTGTGTCGTCATTTCTCTCGCCAAACCAGCCATCATCCATAACGAACAGTTCAACACCTGTATCCTTAGCCGCCTTTGCAAGCTTCACAAGCTTTCTTTCATTAATATTAAAGTATGCCGCTTCCCAGCTATTAATAAGAACTGGTCTTTCCTTGTCGCGCCAGCTTCCACGCACAATATGCTTTCTTACAAATTCGTGCATATTATGGCTCATCTTGTTATAGCCCTTATATGAATAAGTGAGCACCGCCTCTGGAGCTTCAAAACATTTTCCTGCTTCAATAATATAAGAAAATGTAGCTGGATTAATTCCCAATACAAGCCTTAATTTACCATATGAATTAACCTGTGCCGCCTCATAATGATTACCGCTGTATATAAGATTAAATCCATAACATTCACCATAATCTTCTGTCGTTGAACTTCTTCCTATCATAAAAAATGGGTTAGCTCTGTTCGATGATGTTCCTGTTACAGACTCATTTACATACTTACCGGCACGAATGGGTATTCTGCTTCTATTCATCTCCCTTGCCCACGCACCATTAAAAAAAGACAATTCATAATCACTCTCGTTTAAATCAAGCTGCATACTCATTAATCTTTCAAGCCTTACGCTCTCATTTCCTGAATTAACAAGCTTGGCACTTCTTGTTATAATGTCACATTTTTCATATACATAATAATGTAGCTCCAATGTGAGATTATAATTCCTGTCCTTAAGATAGATAACGAGCTGTTCAACCTCTCCATTATCATCATAAGACCCCGGAAGCGTATCGTATTCTTCCTTGCCCTGTATAATCTCTGCCCTGTCAAACACCATATCCGTTGTACTGCTTCCATTAGGATATGTGACTTCGATAAAAGGCTCTCTTATATCGCCTTTTCCCAATGATGACATTTCAAGGCACACATCTTCCAGCGAATAAGACGAATAATCTTTATTGTATACATTAGTATTACCCGGAATAAATGTATGCTTCTCTGTCATCACAGCCTCATTGGCGTGTAACTTTCTTCCATAATACAAATGCTCCAACTGCCCGCTTCCAAGCACGGCAAACGCATAAGATGTATTGTCAGTATCAAGCACATACATATTATTATTAATCGTTATCATTAATGGCTCTCCTTAATTCTTTCCGTTATCTCTTCCATTTTCTGCTCTGTTAAAATGTACTTTCTGTGGAAGTAAAATACTGCAATAAGCAGACCTATTACCGGAATTACTGTCATTGTCATTCTAAGTCCTACTACCGAACCACCAGCCACAGCATCTGTCACCACATCTGTATTACTGCTTAACCTGCATACTGAAAGGCATATTGACACAACTAATGCGGCTATGCCTGAAGCAAGCTTTACAACAAATGTCTGCATTGAAAATATAACGCTCTCATCTCTTCGCTTATTCTTAAATTCGCCATAGTCAACCGTATTCGCCAGAAATATAGTCGTTAAGACTAATAACATTCCATTTGCTGCAAATATGAAAAATGCTGGAATAAATAAAATAAACACACTCGACATTGATGTGAATATAAGAATAAATAAAACTATATAACCAGCAATAGCCATAACAAAGCTTACATAAAATATCTTTATTGTGTTCAAAAACTTTCTAAGAAGCGGAAACAATACCATCATTGATAATATCTGTATTGCACCACCAAATGTATTAAATAGTGTATAGCCGTTGTACCAGTCTGCACCGCCAAAATCATATTTAAAGAAATATATGACAAGGTTAGAAGTTATGTACACAGATGTATTAATAAGAACAATTGTTATAACCACTGTAACAGCCTGATCATTCTGAAAAAGTGCCTTGAACATCTGCTTTACTGATACTGTTTCAACATCAACTGTTGATTTTTCCCTAATATTAAGGCAGGTAATAAGTATTGCAGCAAAGAACAGTATTGATATTATAAGTGCAAACCATTTAAAACCTGCATATTCATTGCCCTTTCCAAGCATATATACACACTGCATTGTAATAATTGTAACAAGTGCTGAACCTACACCTGCACAGGAACGTGCCATCGTTGACATATTCTCTCTTTCCTTACCGCCCTCTGTAAAAGCTGGTATCATTGACCAATAAGGAATATCCATCATTGTGTAAGTAACGCCCCACAAAACGTAAGTTACTGCGGCATAAGCAACAAGTCCGCCGCCATCAAGTGTTGGTGGTGCAGAGAACATCAGAAACAATACAACAGCATTAAGCAATGTTCCAATAAACAGCCATGGTCTGAACTTTCCCCATCTGGTTCTTGTCTTTGCAACAACTACACCCATTATAGGGTCGTTAAATGCGTCAAATACTCGTGCCGCAAGAAGTATAATCCCCATTGCTATCGCACTAACCCCAAGTATATCCTGATAATAATACAGAATATAACTTGCACAAAACATATAAACCATATCTTTGCCAACTGCACCTATGCCATAAGATGCCATTTCTTTCTTATTAAGCCCCATACGCTACCTCTTTTCTTTCTATATGTCTGATTTCTTCATATTTTTTAAGTGTCTGATTACTGCACGCCGTATTAAATGTCTGATTTCTTCATATTCACTGCTAATTTGACAGCCTCATATGCACCATTATATATACCCATCTGTTTATTCTTCTTGATGTTCTCACACATATCTATAATGTATGTATCATCTTCCATAAACAGCTTTATCATCTGTAAAGTATGAGGTATATCCCTGCACTCAAGTGTTCCGTCACCTATCTCTGCTGAATGAACAGCACCCCACTGTTCGTGTCCGCCAACTCTCTTTATGAATAACTTTGGCACTGGATAGAATGCTAATTCACTTGGTTTTGTAACAAGCACATCTGCACTCCTCATCAAAAGGTTAGTACAATACACTGCCTCGAATATATTCTTGTGATAAAAGCCGTGGATACCTGTTATATTATCAGATGTGTCTTCACTTGAATTATCTGCTGTAATATTCTTAGAATTATCATCTCTATTGTTATCTGTCACTACATCAGAATTGTTTATCTGGCTGGCTGATAATGCCTTAGCAGCAAATGCCTTGGTGTCTTTCCAGTTGTCAAAATGCTCAGTTGCCAGTTCTCTCATCTGTGGGATATCTCTTATAAGTTCGTCCCATACATTTTTATAATCACCAACATTAACATATAACACTGCCTTATTCTTCTTAATATAAGGAATAAGGTATTTAATTATATGGGCAAATATCTCTTTCTGTGCACCTGCGCCACCAATTGTAAGCAGAAATCTCATAGGCTTTCCGTTCTGTTTTCTTGCTATTCTTGCATTGCAGTCAGCCTCAATATTAGCTACAAGCTCGTGGTCGATATAATGTCCTGTGTATACAAGACTATCTGCTGGCATTTCATTTAACACCTTATTGCCGTCCATTCCATTAAGTATCCTGTAACCTTGATAAGCATAATGAGTCTGGACTGTATGAATACTTCCTTCTGACAAATGCAATGCCATTGGCCAGTTATCCGGTATTGCATTAACAACATTTTTCATACCTGCGTGTACTGCCGCCTGTGCCGGCCATACGTGAGTTGCAATAACCGGAATATCTTTAGGAACATTCTTATATACAGGTGCCATAAGCTCTGCATTCTTCTGGTCTGAAGCGTTATAGGAAAGCTTTCTGAAACCCTCGTAATTCATTGGTTCCCACACCAGTCTGTTAAACAGCCTGCTCTTTTGTGATAACCTTGAACCAAGTGAATACAGGTCGTTCTGTGCCCTTATAACTTTAGTACAGGTTGTATTATCATAAGAATTAAGATCCATCCAGTAAGGAACATATCCAAGTGCATTAGCCGCTGAAGCAATCGCCATTGATATTCTGTAATGTCCAAAACCCATTCTTATATTGCCAACTATAATACCTTTATCAGTTTCAAATTCTTCTTTATTACCGTTAGATACGCTGGCAGGCTTATCTGCAACTCTCACATCATACACGCCAAGCATATCACCTATGTATTTGTTCTTCTTTATTGTCACCCTATAGTCGGCATTGCTGTCATCACCATATTTTCTTGCGTATTTCTTTTTGGAATTAATAGCTTTTCTATATGCCTTTCTATCAATTTCATTGTTAAATATAACCTTTGATTTGTCCTGCATTATATATTTCTCCTTTTTATTATCAATTACCTTCCTTAACTGCCACACCATCTAATAATATTCCCACAATCTCATCAAGTCCCTGTGTATATGTCATTCCTGCCCTCATAAGAATATCTCTTTGGAAAAATTGTTCTATTGATGCCTCCATCATCATCTTAAACATCAATAAATTAACCGGTCTTATCACTCCTTCCTCAATCCCCTGTTCCAAAAGCTTAATCGTTGTCTCCCAGCCATTCTCCAGACGTTCTTCAACGTGTCTGTATATCTCCGGGAATTTGTCTTTTAACATATATAATTGTCTTAAATCAATATCTTTATAACTCTCAGGCATAACTCCAAGAATACGTCTTATCTTCTCAATTGTTGATAATGTATCATCTTCTATTATCTTTGATTCGCTCTCTTTAATCGTGTCAAACAGATAATCTACCATCTCCATAAACAGAGTGTTCTTATCTTTAAAAATTGTATATATTGTCTTCTTACTCATTGCAAGAATAGAAGCAATATCGTCCATTGTAAATTTAAGACCTTTTTGATTAAATGCCTGTATCGTTGCCTGTAAAATCTTCTCTTTATTATCCATAATGCTCCTTTTAATGTTGTGTATCAGTGACGCTTATAAAACAAAAAATCAAGGAAACTATTTCTTTTGTTTTAGTTTCCTTGATTGTATCACATTATTTTATTGGGTACAATTACTATTTTTATATAATTATTTCGAATATTTTTAGTAGCTTTGTACAATTTGTTGTATATTTTGTATTATCTTCTTATTATCGTTATCATATATTTTGTTATACCTGCAACCATACAGAACGTTATTTTTTCAGATTTTTCTGTAATACACCGATTAATTCCTCAATAACTATTGGTTTGGTTAAGAAGCCATCCATACCACATTCCAGTGCTTTCTTTTTGTCCTCATCAAATGCATTGGCAGTCATGGCAAGAATGGTAATTCCAGCCAGTGCCGGGTCATTCAGAACACGTATCTGGCGGGTAGCCTCATATCCATTCATTACCGGCATCTGCACATCCATCAGCACCAGATCATAATCACCCGGATTCGAATTCTTAATTTTCTTAACTGCCTCTGCTCCATTTACGGCAGTATCAACCTGGCATCCATATCCATTAAGAATCTCCACTGTAATTTCACTGTTTAGTTCATTATCCTCCACAAGCAATATACATCTTCCTCTAAAATCTGAACCTGCTGCTAAAGGGCGTGTATCCTCTGCTTCTGCCTGCATCTGTCCAATGGCAATCATCAACGTGTCTCTGATATCTGACATGAACATTGGTTTTGAACAGAAAGCAGTTACCCCTGCAGCTCTGGCTTCCACTTCGATATCTGACCAGTCATAAGCAGTCAGGATAATGATTGGTGTATCATCACCAAGGCTGCGAATCTGGCGGGTGACTTCAATGCCATTCATATCCGGCAGACGCCAGTCGATGATATAAGCGTGGAATGCATCTCCCAGTTCCATAGACTGTCGTGCACGAAGAACAGCTTCTTTTCCGGAAAGTGTCCATTCTGAACGCATTCCAATCCTCACAAGCATTTTTGTCACACTGTCACAGGTATTGAAATCATCATCTACAACCAGTGCCTTAAGACCTTCCAGTTCTGCAATCTTCTCTGTATGATGCTGCTTAAAATGAATCCGAAATGGCAGACGGACAATAAATTCAGTACCTTTGCCCTGTTCTGTCTGAACCTCAATCGTTCCACCCATCATATCTACAATATTCTTGGTAATGGCCATGCCAAGTCCTGTCCCCTGAGTCCTGCTGACTGTGGAAGTACGCTCTCTCTCAAAAGGAGAAAAAATCTTCTTTACAAATTCTTTACTCATGCCGATTCCGTTATCCTTTACCCGGATCTCGTACAGTCCACTGTCCTTTACCGTCCCCGGAAACTGCTTCAACCGGACAGAAACAGTTCCTCCTGCAGGAGTAAATTTAACTGCATTAGACAAAAGATTTAAAAGTACCTGATTCAGTCTTGTCTTATCACAATAAACATCCTCATCTTTCACATCCATTGCGTCCATATAAAGATCCAGCTGCTTTGCATAAATCTGCCCACTTATGATGGTCTTAAGATCATGAAGTACATCTGACAGACTTACCTCAGTTTCTTCCAGATGAATTTTTCCACTCTCAATACGGCTCATATCCAATATATCATTAATCAGTGAGAGAAGATGATTACTGGAGGAAAGAATCTTGCCCAGATAATCCCGGACTCTTTTTTTATCATCAATATTACTTACCGCCAGTGTGGTAAAACCGATAATCGCATTCATTGGTGTGCGGATATCGTGAGACATATTAGAAAGGAAAGTACTCTTTGCCCGGTTTGCTGTCTCTGCAGCACGTACTGCCTCAGAAAGTGCCTGATTCATTTTCCAGTCAGCAGTACGATCCGACATAACCAGGATATATTTCTTTTTGCCGTTTACTTCACTTCCCATTGCAATATTATGGAACCGGCGTTTTTCTCCTGTCCTCAGATGAACATATTCAAAATCCCATTCTCTCTGTTCATTAACCTGGATTTCTTCCAGATAATTTTTCTCTGGCTCTCCCTGTTCTGCCGTATGCAGTTTACCCAGAATACTAATATCTTTACGAATCTGTTCCACCGTAATGCCAAGCAGGTTTTCCACATTCGGACTAACATAATCTGCATGGTATGTTTTTGCATCCAGCATCAGGAAAACGTCATCCACATTCATTGAAAGCTTTTGAAACAGCTCATCCCGGTACAGTATCTCCGTATCTTTTTTCTTTAAGTTTATCCTGCTTTTTTGAATAACAAGGCTTATAAAGAATGCGGCAATACATAACACAACCGCACTGACAAGAAGTATCGTACTACGCTGCAGACTGTTCATACTGTCATTGACGATATCCGCCTGTACAAGTCCTAAGAACATCCAGTCCTGGATATCCGATTTTTCATAGACCAGATAGTAGCTCCTTCCATCCAGATTTAGCAGCATCGCACCGGTACGTCCTGCTTTAAACTTATCCAAAAGCTCATTGACCTCTTTTTCAGACATATCAGAATGCTCTCTTAGAAACCCGAAGATATTATACACATTCCCCCATGATGCAGAAGAATGATCCACCACAACACGACCATCCGGATGAACAACAAAACTCTGGGCATTTCCATTGAAAACAGAGATATCCAGTACATTTACGATATCAGAGTTTTCATAGGCAATAGCAATCGCATCATATTCAAATCCCTGATAAATTCCATGAGCCTTAGGAGTAGCAAAAACAAGCAGCTGGGATTTTCCGGGAACTGCTGCATTCGCAATAACATCATTTCCCTGCCGGATTTCCTCTTCAATATTTTCCTGTAATCCAAGATATCCGGTATTGCCTGTTACAACCTTATAGTTCCCGTCAGCTGACAGAAAATAAAATTCTACGAAGCCTGCATTTTCCTGTGCTTTCTTTATATAATCACGGATTTCGTCTTCACTGGTGATATTCTGCAGATTATCACCCCACATATGAAGATAAGTCAGATTCTTATCTGTCAGTTCTCTCAGCATATTATCAGACTGATGAAAAACTTCCGTCAGATGAGAAACGCTTTCCTCATAAACAGTTTTCGATACAAATCTAAAATATTGGAAAATCAGCAGAATAATGCACGCAAAAGCAGCTATAAAGGCCGCTATCCCAAATCTTTTTCCTATGACAGTTCTCTTTCTGTCTTTATTATTATTCTTAATGTCCATACTTCTTACCTCAAGGTTATGTAGTCTTTGGGCTCTGCAAGAACGGCATTACTCTCTGATACAGATTCTGTCCAGGTATCTTTTACAGTTGTATCTGCTCCATCAAACACAATATTCTCATCTGCCGGATAAGCTTTCATGTGTTTAGGTATCGCAAGACAGGTTACTGTAAAAGTATCATTGTCCTGAACTTTCTTTCCATCCTTTGTAACTTTACTCAATGTATAGCCATCATCTGTTTCTTTGATTTCCACAGAAATGCCACTGAACACAGGCAGAGAACCACGGTTAAATGGTATAAAGCCTCCCTCATAGCCTTCTATAAAGTTTTTCACTGTCTCTTTCAGTTCAGCCCCACTCATTTTGCTGCTATAAGCTGAAAGACTATTTGGCATAATCATACTTCCCACCATTTTTTTGGTGTATCCGGCTTTCAACACATTTCCTGTAAAGCTGTTTCCGGTTGCAATAAGCACATCTGTCCCATAAATACCACGCAGAGTGTTGGCCATAACCGAATACGCCGCATTCCCGCCGCTGCTATGAAAACGATTAGAATAAGACTTCTTTGAATCCAATATTACTTTCTCAGAAATGGATTTCTCCTCAAGGAGCCGGGAATTAAATGACTGATAAGCCTGCTCTGCATCATATTCTCCTGTGATCATTCTAGAGACCACATCCTTGGAAACAGAGAAAAAGTCATTTGACGCAATGCGGATATACATATGGTTTTCTTCGATCACAGGTTTCACGTCTTTCAGATATTCTGTAAGCTTAAGATTCACATCCTGACTGTAGCTTAACAGATCCTGTCCATCACTAATAATCCGGTTCTGTGCATCCTCTGAAAGCATTGTGTTCAGCACCTTCATTGCCTTCTTCCGGCGTGTCGCATCCTTTGTCAGGTCACTGTTTAAAGCCACCTGAAAGTACGGCGTAGTCATAAGCCACTTCTCACCATTCTTCTGAAAGAATGGAAGAAATGTTGTGTTAATCCCCTGATCCCGAAACATTTTTACTCCAGAAGAGCTTCCAAAGTACATTGCAAGCTTTCCACTTTGATACATCTCAACTATATCATCATAATTCATATCCAGATCAGCCGGACTCAGACCAGTATCCTTAATAAACTGTTCCATGTTTTCAAAAGCCTCTGGCCAGATGTTACTGTCCAGACCTTCTCTCTTTGTATTATCCGGGTCGCTGTAGGTAGTACGCCACTTACGTCCATCTACAGAAGACAACTCTGATGCAGACAGACCCTGCAGTGTTTCCATACATGTATAATCATAATAATAGTCTGCAGTAAACCCACGGATTCCCACTTTGTCAAATGCCTGACAAGCAAAAACAAAGCTTTCATAATCTGTTGGAAGAGGAATATCATACTTTTCAAAAAGATCTTTGTTGGCTATAAAACCGTGTGCATCCGCACACACCGGAACCCAGTTTACGCTTCCATCCTCATTCATAAAATTGCTAAGGTAACTATCATAGACAGCACCGGCCGCATTGGTTGTGGAAAGATCCATCAAACTGTCTTTTAAGGGACTCGCATCATGCAGTGAAAAACGACAGCAGGTTATAATATCCGGCAATCCACCATTTTCCTTAAGAAACTTGTAGAAATCCAGATTATTATTCCCTACTACAAATTCAACATTGATATCCGGAAGTTGTTTCTGGACGTATGGTGCATATTTTTCATATAGGCTTGTGCTCCATAAGTACACCGTAATTGTTTCTGCATCTTCTTTTTCCGCACTTTTGCCTACACAGCCTGACAAAAGTGATATAACTGTCACCATTACCAGAAACCCCGGCAAAACTCTGTTCCATTTTTTCTTTTTCATTACGAATTCTCCCCTCTTTGCGTTTATCTATTTTACAGTGTCAAAATATCCAATAATTCCGATATATCCATCCTTTTTTAAATGGGACCACAACGTATGTAATTTCAGTTTATACATCTGACTGCCATTCTCCACTTTTGCTTTTATCTGCACAGAGATTTCTTTATTATATACAGATGTCTGATGTAAGAAAATCTGAATACGTTTAGCATCTTCCCTATTTATTCCAAATTCTTTGAACAGATTGAAATTCGGATTATTTACCTGACATAATATATGCTGTTTTTCATTTAGTATAGTTAACTGACCTGAAACCGCATTATAATCAATCGAATATAAGCCACTGTTTGATTTGAAGAA